>ULOI01057843.1_pt1 | contig 17687 bp, 18 predicted proteins | sample 1952231 | NCBI WGS metagenome assembly ULOI01 (sample SAMEA4835593, study PRJEB28245) | human gut metagenome | biome: gut microbiome; material: fecal sample | place: Denmark | collected 2008
TGGGATTATGAGGGTGAAAAAAACGGAAAGAAACGGGGAAAATGGGTGTGGTAGAATGAATATGTCAGGCGGATTAATATCGTTTGATATGTTCCGTGTTATAATAGGAAATGGAGTAGATGCAATAAAGGAAAGTCACTTGAATTTAAAATATATTCGAGTGACTTTCAGTGTTATAATATCCAATTGGATAAAGATGATTTATAATGTTAATGATGCATGACTGAAATAATTTGAGTGATTCCCTCATAGCGTAAATTAATATAAAGAGGAGGAAAGTCATCTATGAATTTTATAGAATATTATGAACGTAATCGACAGGAAAAGCTTCGGGGAAACTATATTATTGAAGCACCGGAAGGTTTTGGCAAAACAACAATATTAAAGGGGATGTATAACAGATATAAAGAACAATTAACGATGGGAACAGGCAACATAATTCCGATATACATACGTTTGGCAGACATTAATGTGAAATCCAGAGAAAACCTTATTGATGGAATTATATTGGAATTTGTACGGGAACAGTTTTATTCAAGTGATGAATATGGAATTATCAAGACCTCTATTCAGACAATGATAAGAGATAATAGTCAGTACAAATTTTTATTTCTGTTAGACGGATTAAATGAAGTGATTAACAGAGAACTTGAAATGGGTGGATGTTGCGTACTTGATGTTTTGAATAATGATTTCAAAAAGAGATGTAGTGATGATAAATGTTTTTTTGATTATCCCAATGTAGACATTGTCGTGACTACACGGAAAAGCAGTTATATTAAGGAGGAATTATTAGAAAAGCAGGCGGATCATGAACATAGATACTTCCGGGTGGTTAAATTAGAAAAATTGCATTTAGATGTTCATTCTGTCAACAGTGAGTTGTTAGAACTGCTTGATACACCAATGCTTGCGGGAATGTATAAGCAGATTAGCAAAGAAGATTTAAAAAAAGACAAACTTAATATTAAAACAAAATATGAGTTGTTAAATTGTTTTTATAATCTGGAGATGGTTATTGATCATAATTTTCAACTGACAGATGCAAGAGATAAAAGAATTAAAATTGTTCTTGATGATATATTACCGTTGATTGCATTGAAAATTGAGGCTGCAATGCTGCATTATATTGTGGATGATGGAAAACTATATCGGGAAATGTGTCAGAGAGGATTAAATAGTCTTGTTGAAGATATTATAGATGAAAACGGTTTTGAAGTTCAGTCATCCTGGGTAACAGAGATGGTAGAAATGTTAAATGTGGTCGATCAGACGCTGCAATTTAGTCATGATATGATCCGGGAATACTGGGCGATCAGGGGAGTAAACTGGTGTATCCGTTATGCGGACAATATATTTTATGCGAAAGATGAAAACGATGTACTCCCAATGTTTATCACTGATTTGATCAGATTTACATACAGAAAAGAAAGATATGAGCCAATCAGACAGACATTACATCTGGGGCTGTTAGAAACACTGTTTAGTGCTAATAAAGGAATACTCTTTGACAGTAAATTGGAACAGGCTGTTATAGAAATAGATCGAAAAAGCTATAAAAGAATATTTTTTTATTTATATTATAATTATTCGTCTATTTTGGATGACGAAAATGAGAGAGAACAGGCAGCAAAATATGCCTGGCAGGCATATGAGTATATGCTTGACAATAAAGACATTATAGAGATGGAATCGATGTATCAACGAGCCAATATCTATAATTCTTTAGGATATTGTGTGAACAATTATAAGATGGAAACACATACAGGAGAACAGACTTTGGAGATATTAAAACAGGCAGATCATTTTATTGAAATCTGTTTGAATGACAAAGAAGTTCGAAAAAAGAGTGATGTTTACAGAAAAGCGGTTGTTTTAAAGGGAAAGATATTAAATAACATTGGTGCGTGCTATTATGGTGCATATTATGGAGCAAAATATTGTGATCAAGCTTTAGAATGGCATCAACGGTCAAAAAAGTACAGGGAGGAGCATGAGGCAAATGTAAGTGCAAGCTATAGAGTGATCGCTTCCGATTATTTTAAAATGTCGCAGTATGACAAATCGTATATGATATATAAAGAATTTTTGCAGTATAGTGTGCAGGGAGATAATTTAGTTGACAGGGAGACGTTTGAAAAGTTAGCGGATTATTCGAAAAAGAACAGCGATGTTATTGTTATTGTGATCAATGCAATTGGTGCTGAGTGCAAATGGTTACAACAGTGCAGAGAGGAAAATAAGCTTAATGAATATCACAATGTAATATTAAAAGAAATTCCCCGCCAATTGCGTTTTTGCATAATGGTTGCGAACAGGGGGTCAAGGAGAAAAGCGATTGATATTATTGAAAAAATTGAACAAAAGATTCAGCAAATACAAGGTGTTATAGAGTTCTTTGGAGAAAATGAGAGAAAAGAGATTGCCGCTGTTATCTGTGCAGTAGAAGATAATAGATAATTAAAATTATGGTGACTTATATTATAATGTGAATTTTGGAAAGGAGTACAATATGACTATATTAGATTTTTTGAAAAAGTTAGAGAAATATGTTGATTTGACAATGCTTAGTCAATTAAGCACAGAATCTGTAGAGAAACTCACAAATTATTTTAATGATAACAATATTTACGAGAAAATGAATTTACTTCATGCAACGGTTACATATCGTGGAAAGATTGGTCTGATACAAAAAGCATGTAAAGAGTATATGGTTTATAAGGAACAAGGAACGATCAGTGCTACATTGAAAGAAGAATTAATTATTCCTGAACGAATGACATATAAGTATGATGCAGTCATTTTTATGTACTTCTTACTTTATGAAAATAATTTGATCATCAAGGAAGCAGACAATGAAGCGTTGTTTAAAACACTTTCTGATGTTTATGAATTAGAATACGAAGATTCGATATTCAAGGATCTCCAGAGCTTCGCATTATTTTGCGTGTTGATATGGAAGCAGGGAGTTGGTGAGTTTTGTAAATATCTTGATCAAATTGCAGATGAAACACCGTTATACGGTGATCTGGAGAATATCTTGAAGACAAAGCAGACACTGACGGTAGGACAGTTTATTGACAGAATAGATGAATTATGCATGACGTTTGATACCGAAAATAATATAAGAGAAACGAGAAAATCCGTTGCCAATGCGATTGATAGCGAATATATAATTCTGGATTCTTTGCGAAATGAAAATATTGAGATTCCAAAACCAGTGGGATTTATAGAGTTTTGTCAATCTCATGAAGATTATAAAAAGATAATGGATATGATACTGAACACCCAGTCGAGAAGAAGATGGTATTTGTATCGTATTATACAAAAGATCGTTTTAAAACAGATAAATGATATTGCACGTGAATGTGAAACTGTTGATCAGGCAGTCAGTCTTACACAAAGAAAACGAACTTGTGAGACGCAGATGATTAATCCGCTCGTTATCGTTGATGAGAAAGGACTGTTGAGATTCAATGAATTGTATTTTTTTGAATGTTCGAATGAATATGATACAGATTTTACATTGAAAGAGGATTGGTTAAAAAGAAATTGCACAATGTGTTTTGACAAAATCTGTTATATTTTTGAAATAATGCTTGACGAAAAATCGTTACATGTACCTGACAGTGAAGTGGAGACAAAAAATCGTCTTGCTATTGCCAGAATATTTGGAAAAGGTGTCAATGGATGGATCGAGAGATGTCTGGCAAGAGGATTCTCAGACGATGATATTATTAAAATTGCGTTTGATTACGGTCTGATCAAGCTGCCTAAGAAAAAAGATGAGAAAGTATTAAAGGAAAAGAAGGAAAATTTAAAAAAGCAGATAGATGAAATGCGAATAAAATTATATGAGAGATATAATGATCTGGTAGACAAACGCGATACGAAAGACTTGGTTCATGGTTTTGGTGTTCGTGCGAATGAGGGACTGGGGGATGTGTTTTGGAAAATTCTTATTGGACAGGTGGATGTAACGCGAGAACTTTTGTTGTCATTTGTTATGATTGCGAAAGTTTATTTCGTAGATTTAAAATTAGAGTATATTCAGATGCACATATTAGAAAATTCTCGTTTTGATCCGGAATTGGATGTACTTGATGGCACAAATCATTTTAATATGTTATTTTACAAGTTTTATATGCAAATTGACGATAATTTATACTCTAATATAAACATGAGGAGAGATTTTCTAACATTATTGGCAGCAGAAATGGAAATAAGCTATTTAAAAGAGGGAATTGCTCCGTTTACAGCTATGGTTGAAGGGAGAAGTTTAGAATGACAGACAGTAAACCTGAAATGTTAAATGAGACAGATATGAGGATACCGTTAGATGATGAACGGATACAAAACAAAAACCTGTTTCGTGAATTTGAAAATATGGATATGTTTCGGATGGTCGGAGCGGGCGGGTCATCACTGGTTTATCTTGCGCGGGTCAATGGTCAGTATGGCTGTGTGATCAAAGAATATTATCCTGCCGGTGAAACCTTATCAGGAGCTTCTTATATCAGGGATATGAAATCCGGAAAGATATCTTTAGAGGGCTCAGAACAGCAACAACAGCTGGAAAAGGAACAACAGGAAAAACAGGTACAATATGAATGTGATATGATCAATCAGTTGTATGGAACAACAGATGATCCGGGAAAAAATAACAATCATATTCTGCATTTTCAAAATAAAAATGAATTTTACAGAATTGGAGATACCGTTTATGTTGTGCTTCAAACAACAAATGGATGCACTCTGTATGATAAAGTACAGCAACTGGGTCACTTCCCTGTGGAGGAAGCAATTGATACCGTATTGAAGCTTGTTGCTATCATAAAAGCTATGCTGACGGATAAGGCTTGCCTGCACGGAGATATAAAACCGGAAAACATATGGATGGGCAGTGACGATGCAAGTTCGGATACAGAGGTATTGTATCTGATAGATTTTGGATCATCCTTTTTCTATAACATGGATTTACAGGAGGTTTCAAAAAGTGAAGAGACCATATTGAAGAGAGCAGATGAAATAGCCGCTAATCCGGGTATTGCATGCAGTAGTAAAAACTACTGTTCGTTTCCTTTATATGCGGTATATCGGGCGAAAGAACGTTATTTGCGGAATCGAAATATGACAAATGCTAAAAAGCTGCTCAGGCAGATTTCCCAAATAAACGGATCTTCCGATTTGTTCTCTATTATGAAAACATTCTATTTTATGATTGCTGGAGAGGACTATAATGTAGACACACCACTCGATGATGATGCGTTGGCTCAAGTCATTGCTTGCCAGAAAGAAGTTAATTGGTCATTAAAGCGAGGGATTGCCAAAAGGATTAATCAGATCATGAGGAAAAATGACAGAATGGAATACTCTTCCGCTTTGGAGGTTCGAAGGGATTTACAAATTGTTAAGGCAATGTGCAGGAGACAGACCATTCCGGAGGTATGGATCGAATCTGTAGTAAATGGTCCTGTAAAGGAGATACCTGATTTTGATCCATTGTTGATGTGTTCTGTAAAAAATGAAACTAAGTAGGAAATTACATAAAAACACTTTGATACACTTGCGATGTAAGAGTTGTATCAAAGTGTTTTTTTGATGAAAAAATATGAAAAGATTTGAGGAAGGTGAGGTATAAAAGCTGTGATTCAAGAAAGCAAAATGTATATAACAGGTGATAGAGGAGGAAGAATAGAAGCATTTCAAGAGAATAAATTTTTAAATGAACTACCTACAGGGTCATATCTGTTTATAACGGGAGACTTTTCTTTTGTGTTTTCGCGAAAAGGAGAAAGCATGTGGGAAAAAATGAAACTGGATCTGATCAAGAGGGGAAATTATATCACTTGTTTTATTGATGGAAATCATGAAAATCATTATGCACTGGAGACATATCCGAGAGAAAAATGGAGAGGTGGAATGGTTCATGTGATTCGAAGAGATTCAAGCGGAAATCCTAAAATAGTTCATTTAATACGGGGGGAAGTGTATGGAATAAACGGAAAACGTATATTTGTTTTTGGAGGAGCACATTCGGAGGATTGTCAATATCGAAAAGCATATCGGAATTGGTGGCCTGACCGAGAATTACCTGACCGGGAAGAAATGGCACGGGGGGTAAGAAATCTGAAAAAAAATAACTGGCAAACTGATTTTGTTCTGACGCATACAATGCCCGCCGGAGTTTTTCAACCAGGCTTTCGACATTATGGTGATCAGGAGGAGACGGAATTAAGAGAGTATCTGGAAAAAATTCGCAGTACATGTTCGTTTCAGAGATGGTATAGCGGTCATATTCATTTAGATGCTGACATTGATGATAAGCATACATCGCTGCTTGATGATATCAGGAATATGGAAACCAATGAAATTGTGGGAAGTATGAAGCTCAAAGAAAAAAAGTGATTTTTCGGAAGTTATGATGAAGGATAGTCTTATGATGGATATAGACAATCAAAATCAATATTTTAAAGGAGGTAGCATTATGGCATACGATTTTAGAGATTCGAATGGCAAATGGACAGGAAGTAGTAATGAGAGTGGGTACTGTAGCGACGTTTATGGAAATTATACTGGAAGGATTTCTAGCGATGGAAGCTTCACTGACAGGTACGGGAATTATGTTGGCTCTGTCGATATTTCTACAGGGAAATTTTATGATCGTTTTGGTTATGAGACAGGGGATACTGCAACAAGATATTAGAAAAAAATGATTTAATGATTGTCTACGGTTTTTGTGTGGCAGGAAAATCTGCTGCACAAAAACTGATTAAAAGTAATTGGTAACTATGTGAAACTGGGCAGAGAGGAGGATATCATGAGATTATTTTTCACCGTTTTGTTTATCGCGTTAACGCTGGGTGTTATTAGCACTTTTGTAGAATTGATGAAGGACATGCATGAACATCCGGAAGAAGAGCACGATGACACAAACTATATTCGCAGGCTGTAAATTGAATGGAGAGGAGTGATACTATGAGTGATTTTGGATATAGTCTGATTGTTGATCCGGGAGGAGAAGACCTTTTAAGGTGCGCCGAAAGTCATGATGTGGAAAACCACAGTAGACTTGTGATTAATCCGGGAGAAGGCTGTTATATATTAATTAATGGTGAGCCGACTTATATAGAGGAGCCTGGGAGATACGAGGTAGGTACGGGGCTTAGTCCGTTTTTTAAACCTTTTCAGGTCTTCATCAGTAAGAAGATGTCTACATATACCAGCACGTTCTACTTTTGGGATACAGATCCGAATGTTTACAAAGATATCACATTTCAGGTTCCTGAATTTTGCTGTGAGGACATTCACTCAGGACTTTTGGGCAATTGCAGCCCACAGGTCAATGCTTCGGTTCACATTGAAAATCCGGAAAGATTTTTCCGGATGCTGAAGGCTTTCGAATGGAAAAACGATGCGGTAGGAGTATTTCTGCAAAAAAGAATTGGTCCTCTGCTGAGAAAAGAAATATCTCAGAAATGTAAAGCAAATCCGGTGATTGACATCAACGGTAATTTTTGCAGCTTTACAGACGATGTTGAGTCAGGTTTAAAAGGATTTTTGGAAGGTTTCGGATTGAAAACTCTTAATGTCCAGCTTTTTGATCTTGGTATTTCGGAATCATTTTATAGTAGCTTGAATGGTTTTTACGAGAAAAGGGCGAGAGCGGATCAGGATATTGATATTACAGAGAATATCGCCCGGAGATTATTTGGTGGTGATAATGAAAAGGCAGTGAGATATCTCATGATGAAAAAGGGGTTAGAGGGCGAAAGTAAAGGATTCAATCCACTCATCTGGGAAATGGCAAAAAAGTATATTGATTAGGAGGCTGTTTCCATTCTTTGGAAAGCAAGATCAGAATATTTATAACAGCAAAAAGGAAGTGAGTAAAGGTGGACAGATTAAGAGGTCAACGGAACAAAAACAGAGAATGCCTGGTCATTGTTTTGTTTGTTATTAGCGTAGCAGTACAGATATACTTTTTTTGTTCCGGCGCTGTTGGTGAGGTGTTCGAAAAAAGCATCGGCGGCAAAGATGGTATGATTATTTTAGGGGGGCTTGCCAAGTATCTACAATTGATCGGAGGAATTGCAGCAGCCTATCTGGTGTCATTTGTAATGTATACACTACGTTTTGGAACAATAACAACGATGATATTGGACTTTGGTCTTCAGGCTGCAGTGTATTATTTTTTGATATGGATCATAGGGGTCTTTATCGTTGTTGCATCTCTTCTGGTCATAGGTCTTATCAGTATTGCGGTTATAGTATTCTTTTTGGACAGCTATTGAATTAAAAAAACAAGTCAGTCGGAAGTTAGTTTATAGAGAGGTTGTATACTGTCAACAGACAACAGATAAAGAAGGAGGTAATAAGAATGAGTAAACGATCAACACTTTGTATCATGCTTGTGATACTTATCATCGCAGATATTGCAGTTGGTAAGTCAATGCTTTCTGCATATGGCAGTTCCGGCAATGCTGTAACAGAAGAAGGTAATGAAAATGGCTGCGATGAAGGACAAAAGGAAACAAGTGAAATTCAGGAAAATGGGACGGAAGCAGATGAATTAGAGGAAACGGAAATGGATTTGTCAGGCGTCAAGATTGATATTACCGCTGATGAAGTACCGTGTATTCTTGGAAATCCGTCAGAAGACTTATACAGCGTTGACGACGATGATGTTCTTTCCATCTATCAGAATAATTACTCTAAGCTGCTAACATGTCCGGTTTTTACAGGGGATGGATGTACCTTTTGTCTGGAGCAAAAATTCTCAAAGCTCACTTTTCGCCTGGGCCAATGGGAATGCGGTCGAGAAGATCATGCAAGTATTTCGGTATACAAGGGAAAGACAGCGAAAGAGAGTGCTTTACTACTTCGGATACATCGGAAACCGGGGCAGAGAGATAAAACATATTCTGTTGATGTTTCCGATTGCAATTTTGTAACTATCCAGACGGAATCAGGTTGCTATGCGCCGGCCTTTTTAGTTACCAATGGCTTTAAGGTAATATATAAATGATAGGTTATCTTTCGGATAATGTACCGTTATATTAAGAAAATGAGGTGGAAATCATGAAAGAAGGATCAGACAAAAGCGTTAAAATATATGCAAAAGCAATGATGTTCGATCATATCCAAAGATATGGATCACTTTCATCTGATGTAGGGAGTGTTCTTCATTTGCTCGAAAAAATAATGGCGGAAAACGCGGTACAGGACAAGGAATATGATAGTGACTTTTTTCGTTGTCAGGCAGTTTGGTTAAAGCGGAGAGCAGATGAATTGTGCGAACAGGAAGAGGTGGAGTGGCTGCTTTTTTTTGAATGTTCGGATATTATGGAGTTGCACTCTAAAATGTTGATTGAAGACGAAGAATATACGATGAAATCAATAGCAAATGACGAGAAAAGAGTGCCGTGCCCGGAACGATATTTAAATCCGAAAGAAGCATTTTCAATTCTTTATGTAAAATTTGTGGAAGAAAGAGTGGATCTGTATAATGCCTTTGAATTTCTTTTGCAGTACAAGGGAATAGAAGTGTATTTGGATTGTTACGGCGAGGCGAATGACTGTGTTTCGATGGATGGGATCACCTTTACGGAAGTAAATGCTTATCGCCCTCATATTGTTGATTTATCTAATAAAAGATACGGAACTCTCCGATTGAACCTGGAACGCTTTATGTTGGAGGAGTATATATTTGATAATTTCCTGCCGGATATGGTCAGTATGGTTTTAGTTGATGATAATGGTAGGCGTTGCGTGTTAGAATTTTCAGCGGGCAAAGGAGTGTGGATGCGGCCTGAAAATTACAGGCTTGAGCAGGAATTGTTTCACGGATCTCAATCCCAGAGTAAAGTCATGGAGGAGAATTACCTGGATGAAAATGATCTTCCGGTAAATATGCTGTTGGACGGATGTTTTATGTCTCCGGAAGAAGTGGACAAGATGCTTGAAAACGAGAGGGGGTAAGCTATGTATTGCGGAGAAAAGAGCCTGGTGGTCGATGACCTGATCGCTCTGGTCAATTCGAATGGACAAATGATGCCGAAACAAAGGTTGTCAGATGAGCACAGAGATGTAAAGCCTCAAAAATCGGCAGAAGAACAGCTAAACAGATTGATCGGTCTTAATAACGTAAAAGAAAGTATATATCGACGGACGGCATTTTACAAAGTGCAGTCTATTGCGCAGCAGCGAGGGAAAAAGGTGAATATTACCACTAATATGATATTTACAGGGAATCCGGGAACCGCTAAAACGACGGTTGCGCGAATCTACGCACGGTATTTATACGAACTAAACTTATCAAAAGAATTCAAATTTATTGAGTGTACTCGTTCTGATCTTGTAGAACGCTGGGCCGGACATACCGCCATAAAGACAAGGGAAATGATCGAGAAAGCTTTGAACGGTGTACTGTTTATTGATGAAGCGTATTCTCTGATCGAAAATGCCAGAGGAGGATATGGAGATGAGGCGATCAATACACTAGTGACGGAAATCGAAAATCACAGAGGAGAGGTGACGGTGATTTTAGCCGGATATCCTAAGGAGATGGAAGCCTTTTTGAACTCTAATCCGGGATTGCGTTCCCGATTCTCCTGTGTGCTTCGGTTTGAAGACTACACGATCAATGAGTTGTGTAAAATAAGCCACTATGTTGCTTCTGAAAACGGCTATTTGATAGGGGAGGGGGTAGATAAAGTGCTGGCAGATATTTTTTCGAAAGCGATGGCGGAACAGGAAAACTTTGGAAATGGAAGATTTGCCAGGAATGTTGTAGAGAGAGCGATGGTTTATTCAGCATATAAACACTGCCGCTTGGAAGGAATAGATGATTGCTTATTAGACAATATGTCAGATGAATTGTTGTTTACTTTACAGCCGGAAGATTTCGAAGCGGTTGAATGTGATAAATAGGGTGAGGGGGCAGAGTGGAAAGTTGATATAAAAAGTGCATAAAAAAACGAAATATATTTTGTGAAAAATATCTAACTAGCATTGCGAACAGACTATAAATGAAATAGCAAGATTCCCGCAATGCCCATAAAATGGGAACAAATAGAAGAAGCAGTATATAGAGTAAGGGTGATTTAAAAGATGAAAGTGAAAATAATGGAAAGAGTTTATGGATAAGAGTATGATAATCTGTTTTCATAAGATAAAATAACAGATTAAGTTCACAAAGGAGGAATTAAAATGTTGCAATATGAAAGAATGGCATCTACGTTACCGGGAGGAAGAGAGTTTGTGTATTGTTCAAGACCGTATTCACTGGATGAAATACAACAGGCATTGGCACAGGAGTATGGAAGGAGCGGGATACCTGTTGCATTTCGCAAAGATAAGGTGAAATCCGGACTTTTAAGCTCTGATCCGTGTCTGGTGGTATATAATCCGGAAAATTTGGACTATCATATTTATGTATTTGTTGTTCGTCAGGCAAACAATAGCTTTATGTTATCATTGTATTCGGCGGGAACTGCAAGCGCCATGCACATTGGCGGTGGAGTGACAAATATGGCTCATATGTCCACAAAGATCAGCGGTTTGTTAAAAACCGGTAAGCAAAAAGAAATTGAGGAAGAAGAGTATATTACTGCATCAAGTATTGCAAATGATGATGCTCTGATTGCACTTGGAATTTGTAGTAAGAGTGATTTTTCTTATAGAAATTGATAATATTGAATTATAATACTTAGAGCAAAGAACACTTGTCAATAATGCAAGTGTTCTCTGTTATATGGAGGAAGCAGGAAATGCCTTATGATTTTTTTGATTTACAACAGACTGTCATGGATGCACAAAAGATAATTAACAGCTACTACGTTATAATGCAGGACTATGATGACAAAATTACTCAGATAGAAAATGAAACAAATGAAAAAATAGATGAGCAGGCTGCACAAATTGAGGGAGGAGATAATGATCCGGGTTTAGCCTATGCAAGATATTTGGACACTCTGTTAGAGGAAGGAGACAAAATTCGTTCTAAGACAGAGGGGATATTTAAGTATTATATGCAGTCGGTCAGAGGATCTATACATGTAGGGCAGGCAGGTGCTTCCGCAGAGGACGTTACATTTGACTCGCCTCAGCAATATATATCATATATGGAGTCATTATATGAGGTATTGTCGACAGATGTTATGAGTATAAGTAATTCTTCAAAAGGTGTTTTAGGGTTGGGAAGGAAAATGCTGGGAGTTGATAATGAAAAGAATCAGCAAATACTTCAAACATATAATCAGTTGATATATGTGGGAAATTCTCTTTATGATAAGTTGAAAGCATTTCAGGAGAAATATTTAAACGATAGAGATAAACAATTATCTGATAATTTTGATAAAATGTCAAAAGAGGCAGATGATAAAGTGGATAGATTGACGGAAGAAATGCAAAGAAAAACAGCTCCTCTTATAGATCAGTTACAAACATTATTTGACATTCATTTGTCTGTTGATTATATGCGTGATTTTAAAGGCGGATATTCAGAGGGCAAAATTTCTTATGATTTTCCGGCAGGCGAATATTGTTGGTACATTGGTTACTATAAACAATTTGAGGAAATTAATAAAATAATTTTTGAACGCTATGAAAAATATATACATCGGGATTATGTCAGATTTACAACAAAATATAATATGAGCGGAAAGCGAAGCTTTATATTAAATTATAATTCAGATAAGAATGCAGCGTTATCGATCGTGGAGACATTGGTATTAAATCAATTAAATAGATTTGAGATAGGTATGCAGTTAGTAACAGTATGCAGTTATCATGGAGAAATGGAGGGCATGAATAATTTGTGTGAGATGTGTTCTGCATTTCCTAATATTGTTCAAGGTGTATATCTCCAGAGAGAGCAGGTCAGAAATACAATTAATGAATATGTGGAGATTATGAATGATATTCTTCAAAACAGATTAAAAAATCATAAAACAGTACAAGAATACAATGAAGATCCAAATATTAGAAAAAAGATACCGTTTCGGACATTGGTACTTGTGGATTATGAAGTTAATGATGATCTGTTTGACAAAATACAGTTGTTGATTAAGGAGGGAGTACGTGCGGGAATCCAAACGTTACTTATTACCAAGGTTAATCTGGATAAAAACAGAGGTGATGATCGAGAAAAGAGAAGACTTATTGATACGGGTTGTGCATTTTATCAGTTGGATGATTGCTGGAGAAGTCTTTCGAATGATTTGCTGGATTGGGTGTTTTCAGAGGACATTCAGGAATACAATTTATCTGCATTTTGGGACAAATTTTCAGAGGCGTATAAAACAAGTAGAGATTCATACTTAAAATTCGGAGAAATTATTGTAGATAGCAAAAAACATGCCCTGTCATCTGCAGAAAAGCTGAGTATACCAATAGGTGTAAATGAATATGGAGAAATTCAATGTATTGAGATGGGCGATGAAGTTGCCAATGGAACTTCTCATTATGGATTGATTGTGGGACCTACAGGATCAGGAAAATCCTCATTACTTCATACAATTATTATGAGTTCAGTGGTAAATTATTTACCAGAGGAATTAGAATTGTATTTGTTGGACTTTAAACAGGGAAATGAATTTAAAATATATGAAAATAGGAAAATTCCGCATTTGAAGTGTTTGGGATTGGATGTGATGCAGGAGTTTGGAGAAAGTGTATTAAATGATCTATGGAAAATACTGGAGAAAAGAAATGAAATGTTTGCACAGGCTTCTGGAAACGGAATTGACATTAAAAACATATCTGATTATAGAAAAGCAGGATATAAAATGCCTCGGATTCTGGTAATCATGGATGAATTTCAGGTGTTATTTAATACGGCGCAGAATAAGCGAGTCGCTTATAATGCAGCAGCATTATTATCAGAATTTGTATCAAGAGCCCGTGTGTACGGTATTCATTTCTTACTCGCCACACAAACATTGCGGAAGATATATGAATCATCTGCACTTACCAAAGGAGCATTGGAAGAAATGCATATACGGATTGCATTGCAATGTCCAGAAAGTGAATTGAGTTCGTTGATTGGAGATGAGAATGTAAGAAAATGCATCAGTAAAGTGGAAAAGAAACGTGGCTCAGGTATCTATTTGGAAAATGATATTGTGTCAGAACCGGTAGCAATGCAGGTTGCTTATGTGGAAACAGAAGAACAGTACAGAATACTTGATCAAATTTCCGGAGAATATCCGGATGAATTTGAAAATCAAGAGAGTAATATGTATGTATTTAGAGGGAGTGATTCACCGGAGCTTGGAATGCGGGATATTGAACACTATGACGACAACATATTTATACTGGGTGAAAAAATAGGATTCGGGGATCCGATTTCTGTTGAAATAGGCAAAAAAAGAAAAACGGATATGTTGGTAGTCGGAGAGGACTCGGAAATAGTTAATAATATAACAAGATTATGGATTGCTCAGGCAATGAAGAAAACAGCGGTGTCTGATTATAACAATATATATATTTTTGATGGCTCAATGATGATAGATGAGGAGGAGATTGTTAATGAAACATTGTCAATGGATTATAACAGTCCTATGGTAGTGATTGACAATATTTTTTCGGTGCTGCATACAATTGACATGTTATATGAGGAGTACACTTCCAGAAAGCAGAGGATGATGCAGGGAAGTAAAATTGAATCTGATAAAGAAAATATATATGTTGTAATTAGCAACTATCAGTGGATAGAACCATTGATGCGTGTTATGGAAAATGGAAATATTGATGAATTTATGTCGGAATCGATGGAAGAATCAACGATGACAGAAGGAGTAGTTAGGGATAGTGATGATCCGTTTGAACGGGTTAATGCTATGATGGATGAATTGAGTCAAGATATATTCAGTGGAAATGGTCAGGGCTTGAAGAATACATCAGGTAGGATAAGCTATTATAAAAAGATGAAGACCATGTTATCAAGTGGTTATTATTGTGGAATGCATTTTTATCTTTCCAGTACAGATGTATTAGTGTTGAAGCGTTTAGGTCAAACAGAACTTAGTGTTTTCCGAAACAGAATTTTATTTAGAACATTATCAAAGGATGCATACAGTATAATTGATACGACAATCAATGTTGAAGGATTAGGGAAAAATATGGCTGTTTACGCCAATGGAATTAATGAACCGGAGATCTTTAGACCATACATTTTCAAAAATAATGAGGAGTAGTAAAAATGGAGGAGATGTCATTTGGGATTGTGGCAGATACATTGGAGGAAATCGGACAGAAACTTCAGCGGTGTTATAATGAGCTAAATTTCAGCAGAGATGAAAAAAGGCAGCAGTTAGGAGATAGCATGCATTGCTTAAAACAAGATTGCGGCAAATTAGAAAATGAGTTACGGAATTTAGAACAAATGCAATATCATTTGAAGGATTTGGTTGATGATGCACAGCAAAATGAAAAAGTGAAAAGGAGATGATTTATATGGCTGGTATAACAAGAGATTCCATTGCCGTAATGGTAAAAAGTTTAACAAGATTTAATATGACACAGGAGGAGATGAAAAGGGCATTGAAGGCGAGCTACGAGTCAGCAGGAGTGGACTGGCATGATTCAAAGTATGTAGAATTGGGAGAGTCTCTTTCGGAAGTGGAACGGGTTTTATCGTCATCATCTGTTGAGATAACTAATTTGATTACAAAACTTCAGGTTGTGGACAATTATCTGGAGGTTATTGAGGGAATCAAATTGTAGAACAGGAGTTTAATATGGGGTACATAGATACTGATTTGGATGGGATAAGAGAGATCGTTCGTTTATATAAAGAAACAAGGGATGAAATCAAGGTGTTACGGCAGACAACGCAAAATATATACAGCAACGTAGAAAATGATACAAGAGATGCGTTAAGAAGAATTCAAGCAAAGGACGATGAAAAATTACAGGATATAACCAATGTTCAGAATCGTATGGGAGACTGTTACGGGGATGTCCTGCAATTTTTTGATCGATTGACGGATACAGATTTTCAAGAACCTCTTCTTAAATTACAAGAGATATTAGAAGATTATCATCGTATGCATTTGTCCTAAATTTCATGGAACGGGAATTAGAAAGAAGTTTTATACTTGACATACTTCGGTAAACCGATATAATAAACAAAAAAGGGGTTGAGCAGTATGATTATTGATGAACTTTTGGACAATTTGCAAATGAGTAGATATAAGCTGAGTAAGTTGAGTGGTGTTCCACAGGCAACAATTTCTGATATCTGCAGTGGAAAGGCTGATATGGAGAGATGCTCTGCAGGAACAATATATAAGATAGCCAAGGTTTTGAATGTTACGGTAGAATCACTGCTGGAAGCACAGGAATATGAACAGAACCGAGAGGGGGAACATCGAAGTTCATTTGAGATATTTAAAAGTAATATCTGCCATAAAGTAAAGGATGTCGGCGATCTGGATTTTATTATCAATACACTGGAAAGCGATATTGTTGTTGAATTGTTTCAAAAGAAATGGTATCCGGAAGCGTTATATATGCTTGGGATGCTTGATTATCTTTCGAGAGAGAACAGTTTGCCGATTTGTACGAATTACAATGATATCAGGAGGCATAAGCTGGCACAGGTGGTATATCCTTCAAGCGTGCTGATTCAAGCTGCCGTTATGCATAGTGATGAGGTGAAAGAGGAAGCGAGACAGAATGCGATACCGGAGTTTATGCGGTTTAATATTGTGGAATGTGAGGTGAGGAATATTGTCTGACATTCCATTTACAAGGAATAACTTAGACGGTTATTTGAAAGAATTATCCAAGGAGTTTCGAAAAATCAATGGGAATCGGTTGCCGGCAGAGATTATTTTGATTGGTGGTGCTTCTATATTGCTGAACTATGGATTTCGTGAGATGACGTATGATATGGATGCTATCATACAAGCATCATCTGCGATGAAAGAAGCGATTAATCATGTTGGAGATCGATTGGGGCTTCCTACAGGATGGCTGAATACGGATTTTATGAAGACATCATCTTATACGCCTAAATTGATTCAATATTCTAAATATTATAAGACATTTTCAAATGTTTTAACAATCCGCACTGTTTCAGCGGAATATCTGGTTGTTATGAAGCTAATGGCTGGCAGACGATATAAGAATGATCTGTCCGATATCATTGGCATTCTTTTGGAACAGAGAGACCGTGAAAAGGAAATTAGTCTGAATCACATAAAGAGAGCGGCAGAAGAACTTTATGATGGTTATGAAAATTTACCAGAAGACTCAAGAGTATTTATAGAAGAAGTTTATCAAAATCCCGATTTGAAAACACTGTATGCGAATGTTCGAAAAGAAGAGAAGAAAAGTAGAGAAATTTTGCTGGAATTTGAGGAGGATTATCCCAATGTGCTCAATGGAGACAATGTTGTAGACATTTTAAAGACGGCAAAGACTCGAAGGGACAACACTCAATACTCTCTTCACAGACATTTTACACAGATTTGACCTGAACAGGATAGTAGATTTTACCTTTCCAATATATGATTAAGTCATCGTGAATAAAGCGATGGCTTTTTCTTTTGCAGTTTTGCGATTACATAGAAAGGAAATGAATCAATTATGAAGGCGAAAATGAAAACATATTTCCATCATCCGGGTTCGCTGGTGATTTTGATCCTGACGATTCTTTCGGCGGTGATCACGGTGGC
>ULOI01029773.1_pt1 | contig 17620 bp, 21 predicted proteins | sample 1952231 | NCBI WGS metagenome assembly ULOI01 (sample SAMEA4835593, study PRJEB28245) | human gut metagenome | biome: gut microbiome; material: fecal sample | place: Denmark | collected 2008
GTCAGAACTTAAAAAGACACGCAACGGAGAACGCAGACCAAACAACCGAGAGGAATGGCTTGACGTGCAAGCAAGGGCTTTATATCAGGCATCAAAAAGATTATTAAACGTTGCTTTTTAAGAGATAATAAAATATTTCACGTGAAACATAAGGAAAGGAAGAAAAAACAATGAAAGAAATTAAAATTACAATTAAAAACGCAAAGGACATGGAAGAGTTTGTAAAAATCAATGCAACTAAGACAACTATAGATTCAAAAGGAAATGTCAGATGTGACATTGAAAACATATTAGAAACATATTTTTTAATTTATGAGGATGAAAAATTAACAAGTATTATTAAAAAATGTACATCTAATAGTGAAGATGTTTACATTGTAAAATATGTTGTAGAACAGCCAAAAGAAATAGTAATTTATGGAACAAAAATAAAATACACATCTGCGGATAGAGAAATCGTAAATTTATTTATTAAAGCATGCAATGAATATATGAAAAATGAGTGTGGAATATACAAACCAACTTCAATTCAAATTGAAATGTTTAATAGCGGGTTATGTGATAAACTTATGGATGATAGTATTATTAATATGAAATATGGCTATGACTTAGTATAAATGTTTCACGTGAAACATAAGAAAGGGGGGTGAAAAACCTATGGCTGAATGGATAACACACGCACAAGTTCGCAAGCGTTTTCAAGACCACTTCTGCGAAACGCTTTATGAACACCCTGAAATAGTAACTCCTAAAACTATTGAGGAGTACGAGCACATCAAAGATATTATGATAGAAGAACACGGAACAGCATTAAGTGTTTGTAACACAACGTACAAGACAAACATACACTATGCATTCTTGTATAAAATAAAAGATAAAGTATACGATAATGGCAAATACTATATCGCATACATAACAAATGACCAGCGTATTGACGTCCCAATCAGTGCGACATTAATAAAGGAGCTATATTCATGGGTAGAAGAAAAATTAAAAGAAAAATAAAAAACATCATAGAATCAATTATTCTAATCATAGCATTAACAGTATTGATATACGGAACATTTTACTTTATTGGGTTAGTAATTGGAATCTTAGTTCCAATGCCGTAAATTAGTAATAGCATTTATTGTTACACTATTAAAATGGTTTCACGTGAAACATTGTAAAAAGGAGAATAAAATTATGAAAAATATAGAAAAATTTAAGGATGAAATCTTAGACATTATTTCTAAAGGTGGTAATATTGCAGTCGATAATATAACTTATGAGCCTGTCGATTGTAATAGTATTGGCTGTGGTACTTGTTTATTTTATGGCTGTGGTGGGTGTTCTGATATGCTAAGTGAATGGGCTAGGCGAGAATATAAAAAGCCTGTCGTAATATCATATAAAGACAGTCTCTTTCTTAATTTCATTAAAGAGGATTATAGGCATATAGCAAGAGATAAAACTGGTCTTTTATATGCATATGTTAATAGCCCCAAAAAAAATCAAGATATAGGCTGTTGGTGTTGTTGGGGTGGAAGTACAGTACTTCCGATTCATGCTTTTAATATTGATTTACCTATGATTAAATGGGAAGACGAGAAACCATGGAAAATATCTTATTTAAAGAAATTAAAAGTAGTAAAAAATTATTAAAAACTACTTGACATTTCAAGCGTAATCTGATATACTTAATAATGTAAGGAAGATAAATATTTTTTCCAACTTACATACCACACCATATAGGGCGGTGTCCACAGCACCGTCCACTCACAAAAATAACAGATATTCCGACACCCATGTAGGCGAAAAAATCGGTGGCATCGTGTAAAGGTTCGATTCCTTTTATCTGATTCGGTTTCTAATGAAACCGTGTTCTCAGGCAGTCTAGCAAGTACAAAACAAAAAAGAAAGAGGTGAAAAAAGTAAAATGGCAAGAGCAAGAAAAGTAACAAGAACTATCTCTTCAACTAAAGTTATCGTTATGTGTGTTGACACAGAGACAGCTAAAGTTGACAACTACGAGGTTACAATCGCAGGAACTTACACAGATGAAAAGAAGCTGATGAAAGCGGTTACTAAAGTAGTAGAGACAGAAACACTAAAACCAGTTTCAGTTGTTTCAACAGAAGTTATTGAGACACTGTACGGAATGGATGAACAGAAGTTCATTGAAATGGCAGAGGTATTACCGCCAAGAGACAAAAAAGAAGATACAGACGAAGTAGAAGAGTAAGTAAAAGAAAAAGGAGAAAATAACAATGAGTAAAATTACAATCACAAAAGCAAGCAGAGATTTAACAGAAGTAGAGCAGTATCTTATGACAATGGATGCAGGAATCACATCCATGAAAGATGTAGAAGACGGAACATCAATTCCAGTAGATGCTTACATTGAGTACAAAGATACAAAGAATGACGGAACAGAAGCAGAGCTTCTTTCTATCATCACAGTTGATGGAAAAGTGTATTCAACACAGTCCGCAACATTCAAGTCTTCTTTGAAGTCAATTCATGAACTGATGCATGGTAAACCGTATGCAATCGTAAAACGCAGTGGAGAAACAAAAGCAGGACGTCCATTTGTTGACTGTGGACTTGATGTTAACTCGGTAAAATAAGTAAAGTATTTTTCATAGCAAATAATTTTCTTTCCTAAAATATAATGGGTGGGCAGAACGCCTACCCTCTTTTAATCTAAAAATGTGAGAGGTGTGATAAAATTGAAAAAGAGCAAATCAAAGTATAGTCAATACTATAAGCAATATCAGCGCAAAGTATCAGCATTAAGAAAACAGAATATTGAATTACGTGGTGCGAACGTATATCAAACAGAATCACAGTTGAGAAAATGGGGCATCCAAGGAAGAGACTTGGCAAAGATAACAAGACAGTTAAAAGCAGATATCAAGAATCTTGCAAAACAGGAAGCCTATTCAACTACAACAGGGGAAATATCAACAGTCGGTAAACTAAAACATGAACTAGCATCTGAACGAGCCAAGCGAAGTGCAGAGACAAGAAAGCGTAATAAGGAATCCGCTAGAGAATTTTGGACTACTGACAATCTGCCAACTGCACATGATTTAGATGGCGAATACCATTTGAATCAGCCACAGCTAGGAGACATTACAAATAATAACTTTATTACAGAGTTTTTAAGTAGGATAACATCGCCAATACCGACAGAGACTATATACGGTAAAAAAAGAAAGAACGCTAATATAGAAAGAGCGCAAGAAGCGCAGTCTGCTCTATTAGCTCTTTATCGCAACACTTTAAATAAAGATGGTGAAATAGCTGTAGGAGAACGTCTTGCTAATAATTGGGATTCAATTAAGTTGCACTTAGAAGTAGTTTTAACAGATTCAAAAGGTGTTAACGTTGCTTCATCATTGGAAGCTATTGGAGAAATTATTATAGGTAGAACATTATCTGTTGTAGAACGTGATGCTTTAAACGATGAACAGGAATCACTTTATTCTTGGGATATTGAGGACAATACTTATGAATAGTAAACGACACACAAGAATGTTCATGTGTGATTTTGAAACCACGGTATACGAAAACCAAGACCATACAGAAGTTTGGGCAGTTGCAATTGTAGAGCTATTTACAGAGAACGTTACAATTCTACATCGAATTGAAGATATGTTTACATACTTTCGTGCTTTAGATACAAATATCATAGCATTTTTTCATAACCTAAAATTTGATGGTGCTTTCATACTTGACTATTTATTAGCGCAAAAGAAATATCCACAGGCACTCAACAATGATAACGGCGTGTACTCATGGAAAAAGAACAAGGAAATTCAAACTAATGAAGTACGATACAGTATCTCCGACAAGGGAATGTGGTATTCTATCACACAGAAACTTCCAAACAATAAGTTATTAGAGTTCCGTGATTCTTTGAAGCTTTTACCATTCTCCGTTGAAGTTATTGGAAAATCATTCGCAACGAAACACAAAAAGCTAGATATGGAATACACCGGCTACAGATATGCAGGATGTGAGATAAGTGAAAAGGAACGCGAGTATATTGCAAATGACGTTCTTGTGGTAAAAGAAGCACTTGAAATCATGCTAGAACATGGGCATGATAAATCAACCATTGGCTCATGCTGTTTAGAAGAGTTCAAAAAAGGATATGACAAGACAGATTACGCTCAATTATTCCCCGATATTTATAAGATAGAAACAGGAATAACAAAATACCCTACTTTTGGAGATTACATTCGCAAATCATACCGTGGTGGTTGGTGCTATCTTGTAAGAGGGAAAGAAAATAAAATATACCATTACGGTACAACAGCAGATGTTAATAGTCTTTATCCATCTATGATGCACTCTGATAGCGGTAACTTTTACCCAGTAGGGAGACCGCACTATTGGAGCGGAAACTTTATTCACGAAGAAGCGTTAAAAAAAGACCCACAGGGTGACCCAAGATACTTTTTCTTGCGTATCCGTACAAGGTTTCACGTGAAACAAGGTTATTTACCATTCATTCAAATTAAAGGTTCTCCACTCTATCGTGGTACAGAAATGTTAGAAACAAGTGACGTATACAGTAAGAAGTACGATAAATATTTTCCATACTATTACGACAGCGGAAACAACAGGCATGAAGCGATAGTAGAAATGGTGGTAACTTGTACTGATTATTATTTGATGCTAGAACACTATGACTTATATGATTTTGAAATCATAGACGGTGTATGGTTCTATGCAATGAAAGGAATTTACGACGAATATATCAACAAGTACGCAGAGATTAAGAAGAAAAGCAAAGGAGCACAGCGTACTCTTGCAAAGCTATTTCTGAATAATCTTTACGGAAAGCAGGCATCCTCTAAAGATAGTTCATTCAAGATAGCGTACGTGAAAGACGACGAATCACTAGGTTTTATACGACAGGAAGAGAACAACAAGAAAGCAGGCTATATACCATGTGGTTCTGCTATCACATCATATGCAAGAGAATTTACGATTCGAGCCGCACAAAAGAATTACCATGGTGTAAATGAACGTGGTTTCATTTATGCCGATACTGATTCTATTCATTGTGATTTATTACCCGATGAAATAGAGGGCATAAGAGAACACCCAACAGAATTTAACTCATGGTCATTGGAATCATGCTGGGATATTGCTACATTTACAAGGCAGAAAACGTATATCGAACACGTAACACATGAAAACAGAGAACCAATAGAAGAACCGTTTTATGACGTGAAGTGTGCAGGGATGCCAAACAAGTGTAAGAATCTGTTTGTATTATCCATGCAGGGTAATGCAGATATAAACGGTTATACAGAGCCAAGAACAGGCACGCACAAAGAATGGACGGAAGAGGAAAAACAGTTTTTATTTAAAGGCGATAAACCTATAAAACGTGATTTATCAGATTTTAAAATAGGACTTAAAGTACCTGATAAGTTACGCCCTAAGAGAATGAGGGGTGGGGTGTTACTGGTAGAGACAAGTTATGAAATGAGGTAATAAAAAATGAAAGTTAGATTGCAAGATGTTGTAGAGCATTGTATAAATAAAGCATATTGTACTAATTGTCGTTACTGGAAAAGTGGTGAATGTATTGCTAAAATTGACGGGTTTCCACCGTTTAGATTTGAAGATTATTTTGCTATATGTAAAAGTGTACCACAGTTAGCAAAAGCATTATATACCAATGAGGAGATTGAACTATATGAAAATAACAGTGAAAGAACTTATTGAAATTTGCTCAAGTTATTACGCACAAGGTTGTGTTGAGTGCCCTTTTTACGCATATAAATGCTATGAGCTGACATACCCGAACATGCCAAGAGACGCAAGAAAACACAGCAAATTTAAGAAAGAAAAAGAGCTGAATAAAGAAGTTACATTAAAACTAGATAAATAAAACAAAAAGGTACTTTGTTTCACGTGAAACATTGTACCTTTTATTTATATCATGAACTACTGGTGAAAACGGTCTAAAGTCTGTTAGGACAAGGGAGCAACCCCGACCATAGAAACAGCAGTCTATTCCACCTGTGCGTTCTGCTTCTATGTTTTTCGCTTTCTGACAGTAGATGATACCATTAATAACTAAGAGCCTGCAACACAGCTTCTTTACATTGTAAATCTTTGAAGCGGAAACATCCACGTTCAAAGAAGTATCTCATATTAGATAAAAACAAGTCATTGCTCTTGAGCATTACATAGTTTACGTTGTGGTCATCTGTGGTAATACTAATTCGATATGGGTAAGTCTTGTCTGCTCTATCATCACAGTAGATAATACCTAAGTCCATATACTCTTTGATAGCGTAATCTCTACCAAGATAACGGAGTGTAGCAACATAAGTACATTCTCCTATAGGCTTTTCAATAAATGCATTACTATCATTAAGGTAAGTAGCTTGTGCAGAATATGCTACATAATCATCACTAATAAATGCACGATTAAAACCACTTTCTGTCTGTGCTTTACTTGCCGATTCATTATACCCTTGTTCTAGTACGAAGCCATTTCCTCTTAAGAATTTCGTGTCAGATTTAAGTCTATTTGAAATCTTCATTGCTATGTAATAAGGGTTAATAAGTGACACAGGATTAGACATCATATAGACAGGCACATAGCGTACTTGTTTTCCCTGACCACGTGCAATAGAGGTGTGAATAGAAATAAATTTCTTTACTTCATCAGAACAGTAACGGTTCGTTTCACTCTGAAATTCATCAAAAATAAGACAACTAATATCACTGAACATATGGGAATTCTTCTTAACAGTATCTGCATTATTAAGTGCCATGGCATATCCACAGGAAACGTTATTTAAAAACAATTCATGGAACTTTCCATGCATCATCGGTTTACTTGTCATTTCATACTCATGAAAGAATAATTCTTTGATATCTTTGAAAAATTTATCAGCTACGCCACTAAGTTCGTAGTCATATCTGTACAATAGTCCAAACTTTTCACCCTTTGATAAAAATTTATTGACAACCAGTTTACCAAAATAAGTAGTTTTACCGCCCGTACGGTTACTTGTTACCATGTAAATTTCGGGTCTTTTATTATTTAAATCTAACAAACTTAATAGTTTTGTGCCGTCATAATAGCTCATTTTATCACCTCTTTTATATTATAACACAAAGTAGACAGTTTGTCAATTATTAGACAGTGCGTATTTTAATAGACACCGTGTCTATAATTATACAATCTGTTGACAAATAGACATTATGATGATATAATTAAATAAGAAAGGATGTGATTAAAGCTATGGATATGAACGCAGTAACAACAGCAATCTCAACGCTTGGTTTTCCTATTGTGATGTGTGGTGCTATGTTTTGGTACATGATTAAAGAAAAAGATGCACATAAAGAAGAGATGAACAGCGTGACAGAAGCATTAAACAACAACACAATTATTCTACAGAAGTTATGCGACAGACTGGACGGTGATAAGAATGACAGCGTATAATGTACACGGCGGTCACTCTTTGAAATGTCGTGGTGCTAGTGGGTTACTGGACGAAGTAAATGAGGACAGAGCAGTTAAAAATAAGTTAATCGAACTGTTAAGAGCAAATGGTTATACTGTGTATGACTGTACAGACGATTATAGCACTACACAGAAAGCAAATTTAAGTAACATTGTTTCTAAGTGTAACGCTCATAATGTTGAATTAGATATCTCTATTCACTTGAATAGCGGTAGAAATGATAGCAATGGTGACGGAAAAATTGGTGGGGTTGAAGTCTTTGGATATGACGATAGAATCTATGGCGTAGCATACAAGATTGCAGAAAATATTTCCAACACTCTTGGTATAGGCTTTCACGGCTCTCCTGTAAAATACAGAAAAGATTTATGTGTACTAAGAGAAACAAGAGCAAAAGCAATTCTGATTGAATGCTGTTTTGTGGATGATAAAGACGATGCGAACAAATGGAACGCTACAAAGTGTGCTATGGCTATCGCATCTGCTCTTGGGTGTAAAACAAATATTCCCACTGTGAAACCTATCACGAATGTTTCACGTGAAACATACACATATTTTCCAGTATTTAACTCAAGTAGTTGTTCAATTGTAGATTGTTTGAAATCAATCGGTGCAGATTACAGTTTTTCGTATCGTAAGCGTATTGCGACTAAGAACTGTGTAGCAAATTACAGAGGTTCAGCACCACAGAACGATAAACTGGTTTCACTTGGCAAGAAAGGAAAACTAATTAAACCGTAATGGCTATAAATCTAAACAAAGGTTATCAATGGGCAATCAACACTTGCAACGCTCCAAACGTTGGATACTCACAGCAGTACCGATATCAAAAGACGGTGAATGGTATCACATATTATGATTGTTCCACGTTTGTGGGTTACGCAGTAATCGAAGCAGGATTTCCACTTAATATTAGTGGTTTCTACACTGGAAATATGGTAGGTATCTTAAAAGGCTTAGGGTTCACACAGTATGATAGTAAAGATATTGAATGGAAACCGTTTGATATTTTATGGAGAAGTGGACACACAGAGATTTGCTACCAAGGTAGTGGGGTAGGAAAAGGCATTACAATGGGAGCGCATACAAATGGTATCCCATTAGCAGACCAAGTAAGCATAAATAACGGAGATTCTACGGCGAATAGTTTCCCTATCTTATTAAGATATGGTGAGGGTGATGCTACTGGAATTGGCGCAAGTATCTATGTAATCTCTGCGCTATGTGGTAACGCTTGGAGAGAGTCCAATATCAACCCAGCTCTTAATGAGCGTGGTGGTGGTGGTTTTGGTCTATTCCAATGGACAGGTGGAAGAAAGACAGCATTACTTGAATATCTTAGTTCACAAGGTTTATCAAGTACAGACCCTAACGGACAGATGCAATACTTAATTGAGGAAAATGACTGGATTGGTACAAGCCATGGTATTTCATCATTGGACGAATTCTTACATTCAAGTAGTACAGATATCGCAGGTCTAACCGAAGCTTTTATGTCATGTTGGGAACGACCTGGTGTGCCAGCTCTAGAAGAACGTATACAAAACGCAAATAAATGTTACAACTACATTCAGACACACGGAAATGATACTTCAATCAATAGATGGGTGGCAGAAGACAGATACTTAACAGAAGCAGAAATACTTAACAACGCAGTTTTATTATACCGATTTTATAGCGTAGGCGGTGGCGGTGGCGGTGGCACACCGTACAAGCCAAAATCGAAATTCCCTATGTGGTTCGCTATTATCGGTGGTGGAATTAACAGGAGATATTGAAATGGCAGTTTTATCGAAAGAAGATTTTTTAAATCTAATCAAAGAAAGAACAAAAGACAGTACAGATGATGAAACATTAAAATTCATCGAGGATGCAACAGACACAATTAACTCATTATCAGATACAGACGGTGAAGACTGGAAGACAAAGTACGAGGATAATGACAAGATGTGGAGACAGAAATATAAAGATAGATTCTTTTCCGCAGGTGATAGCGCAGGAAATGGACATAAACAAAAAGACGAAGAAGAGGAAGAGGAAGAAGAAAAAGACAAGGAAATTGTAGCAGAAAATTTTGACGAATTATTTAAGTAAAGGAGATGTAAATTAATGGCTCACAGAGTTAAACTAACAACACTTGATGCAAGTTCTCTGAAAATCATTAACACAATCAGAGAGAATGCATCCTATGAGTATCAGCAGAACGTGCCTGTAATTACAGACGCTAAAATGATTCCTAAAGTTGGAGAAATCATTGTAGGTAATGGTTCACTACAGAATCAGTTCCTTAATGCACTTATGAACAGAATCGCAAAAGTAGTGATTGAAAGTGCAACATTTAACAATCCATACTCACACCTTAAAAAGGGGTATCTTGAAACAGGTGAAACAATCGAAGATATCTTTATCGGTATAGCAAATGTTGTTGAGTATGACGCAGAAAAGGGAGAAGAAAGAGAGTTCAAGAGAAATCTTCCAGATGTTAGAAGTGCTTTCTATGTAATGAACTGGAGAACACAGTACCCACTTACAATCCAAGACGAAGACCTTAGAATGGCATTCACATCAATTGACGGTGTGACTTCATTCATTGCTAAACTGGTAGATGGAATCTACACAGCGGTAGAGTATGACGAATTCTTACTGTTTAAGTATCTTTTGATTAAAGCTATTTCACATGGTAAGACAACACCTGTTTCAATCGGTGATGGTACAACTATTACAAACGATGCAAGTAAGTATCGTGGTATTTCTAACAAGATTACATTCATGTCTAAGAAATACAATCAGGCAGGCGTAAGAACAACAACACCAAAGACAAGACAGGCAATCTTCATGGATGCCGAGTACAACGCAAAATTTGATGTAAATGTTCTTGCTAATGCTTTCCACATGGAAAAAGCAGACTTTATGGGTAGACTTCACTTGATTGATGACTGGACAAGTTTTGACAACGAAAGATTTGATATAATTCGTGCTAACTGTGATTCAATCGAAGAAGTAACAGCAGAAGAACTTACTGCTATGAGAAATGTGAAAGCAGTTCTTGTGGACGAAAATTACTTCCAAGTATACGACAACCTGTCAAGAATGACAGAACAGTATTGTGCAAGCGGTATGTACTGGAATTATTTCTACAACACATGGAAGACTGTGGCAGTTTCACCATTCTCTAACATGGTTACATTCGTAACAGATGATGCAAGTATTGCACAGCCTGCAACAGTAACAGTTAAAGTAAGTGGAAAAGATATTGCAGAAGAAGCAACAGTATTTACACTTGAAGTGCAGGACGATAACGTTTCTCTTGCAAACGGTGCTTATCAGTTTGTACAGACACAGGATGCTGTCACTAATGGAATTGCAATACACAAGTATGGTGCGGTAATCTTCCCAAAAGGAAAGACTACGACTACACTTGAAATGATTTACGGTGGTTACAAGTACACAGCATCTACAGCACTTACAACAGATTCCAATGTAGGTAATACAATTACCTTTAATAAGGGTGATGCAGTAGCACTTGCGGAAGATAATGGAAAAGCTGTGGCGGGTGAACCTACACAGTCAAAAGTTAAGAAACTTAACTAATCTACAAGTTTCACGTGATTCTGAAATATGTTTCACGTGAAACATTCTTACTATGAAAGGAGAACTAACATGGCAAGACAAGTTTATGCAGACAATGTGGATGCAAACGGTAAGGTGTTTGAAACTGTTGGTGATAATATCCGAAAGGGTGCAAGAGCTGGGGATCTGTTAATTCTAGAAAAGATTGATGCACTTGACCATGAGATTTCTTCGTTGCAAGCTGATGTAACAGAGAACAAGAGTGGTATTAAAAAGAACAGTGATGATATTTATTTACTAAACGAAGATTTAGTTGAATTAAAAAAATTATATGATAATTGGTATAAAGGTAAGAAGTTAACGACTTTTGGGGACGGTATAACAGAGCAAAACTTATGGCAGAGTTTCGTGAAGGACAAAATTCTTTTTGCGACTATCGTAAATAAAGGTATTAGTGATACTAGAATTAGTGGAAATATCAATAATGCTATGTGGCAGAATAATAGAATTAACGCTTTACCTTCAGACACAGACGTATTAACTATTATGGGCGGAACCAATGACAGTGTCGCTTCTGTTAATATTGGTGATATATCTATAACTAACCATAATACGAATACATTTGTTGGTGCTTACAATGTTTTGATTTCTAAGTTATTATATAAATTTTACAATTTATCAAGCGGTAAATATTCAGATATAAATTATAGTGGTTTAATAAAATCTGCTACATTTAAGGACATAGTAATCTATATTATGACACCGCCATTCAATGCAAATACGAATTACTCGGGTGAAAATTCAGCAAGACTTAAAGCTATTGCAGACGCAACAAAAGATGTTGCTAAAATGTGGGGTATTCCTTGCATAGATATTTATTACAATTCTGGTATCAATACAGAAAATGTAAATGCTTTGTTACAAGACGGTATTCTCCCTAATAATTTAGGTGCTAAAAAGATAGCAAGTGTTGTAGTCAATGAGATGAAATCACATGCACCAATCAACTAAAGAAGACTTTAATTAACTAATAAAAGAGAGGTGATAACTTGATTGAACCAAAAACAGATATCCGACTATTAACAGGCGTACCACTTGACCCAACCTACAACCACACCATCCGCTTCACAGACGCAACAGCACAAAGCACCTACTTTGCGAACAAAACAAAGCACCAACTATCACGCCAAACCTATCAGCGCGTGCAACGTGGTTACGCAAAAGTCCAGTTATCCGCAGACGATTGTTACGACTGCAATTACATGATGTTTCGTAACACTTCCTATGGTTCAAAGTGGTTCTATGCTTTCATCACTGGTGTAGAATATCTAAACGACAACGCCTGTTACATTACATTCGTATTAGACGTTATTCAAACATGGTGGTTTGACTTTACCATACGAGACAGTATGGTTGTTCGTGAACACAGCGCAACAGACGCAATAGGCGATAACATTCTTCCAGAGCCTGTGAAACTAGGTGAGTATGTAGAAGGTAGTCACGGAACAGGTATTAACATTATGAAACCTCTTTCTGTAGTAGTTGCAATATGTGACAACAATGAAAGAACAGTAGGTGGATTGTTTGAGGGTGTTTTTTCAGGGTGCGTATACTATGCTTTTGAGTGCGGTACTCAATCTCAAATGGATGCCCTTAAAGAACTGGTTATCAGATACACAGAAAGTCCCGATAGCATTGTTGCTATGTGGATGTGTCCAACCATGTTTATAGGTACAAAGAGTGATGACAACAAAATACAAGCTACTGAAAAGGGAGCTTCATATGATTCTGATGAAACATTTATCAAGCCAGTAGACCCTGCAACAACATCTTTAAATGGCTATAAACCTAAGAATAACAAACTTTACACTTACCCATATAACTATTTCCAATTTGACAACGGTGTTGATAACAGTCTTGTGTTGAGATATGAATTCTTTGAGAATCTAACACCTAGATTCCGTATTGAGGGCACAAAGAATACGCCTGTGAAAGCGTGTGTATTCCCTACACACTACAAAGGTAGTGGCGAGAACCCTTACAGGATGGAATCATTAAACATGATGGACTTTCCAATGTGCAGTTGGAATAATGATGCTTACAAAGTATGGCTAGCACAGAACACCTACATCAATAAAGTTAAAATGGCACAAACAGTTGTAAACTCAACCGTCGGTGCTGTAGCGGGTATGACAAATAGTGCGCTAAGTGGAAATATTGCAGGTGTGGTTGGTGAAGCCGTCAACGCTATTTCACAACCTGCAAACGAATATATTAATCAAACACTTAACGAATATAGTGCAAGTATCCAAGCCGACTTATTCCGAGGAACTCTTGGAAACAGTAACTTACTAGTAGCACAGGGAGAAAACAAACTGTTCTATCGTAGAATGTGCATCCCTTATGAGTACGCAAGAAGCATTGATACATTCTTCACTATGTTCGGTTACGCTTGTAACAGAGTGAAACAGCCTAACGTATGTAGTGGTAAAGGTTTAAGACCTCACTGGAATTACATTCAGACAAGTGGTTGCGTTGCACGTGGTAGCGTTCCATCACCCGATATGCAAATTATCTGTAAAATATTTGACAGTGGCATAACATTTTGGGAAAATGGTGAGGAAATTGGAAACTATTCATATGACAACAGTCCTGTATAAAGAGGTGATAACAGAATGGGAAGAAACAGAAGAAACAAATATAAAAACCAGTTTTTTACAAGTATGCTACAAAACTGCGTATCATGGCAATACTACTATAATCGATTAAAAGAAATTGCAATTTCTTGCATCGAATGGAAGAATTTACCCGAAACAGTTGATGCTAGATTCTTGGAACTAACGTTGTTTGAGGATGGCGCAGGTGTTTACTTCAATGATGATGTGCTTGGTGATTTATTTTTACAAGCAACTCTTGATGGCAGATTAAACGTATACCGTGAACCAATCAAAACAAAAGCATACGCAGTAAACGGATACTTAAAAGATTTGAATGAAAAGAACAGCGTGATTATTCATAACAATATGTTACACACCAACAGCGTTGATGCTTGTAAAATGTTCGCTATGCGTTTAGCAAATATTGACAGAACGATTGACGTAAACATTAACGCACAGAAAACACCAGTTCTTATCAAGTCGGGTGAAAATGAACGTTTGTCAATGGTGAACCTGTATCAGCAGTATGACGGCGGAATGCCTTTTATATTTGGAAGTGACCAGTTAAATACAGACAATATCACAGCAATTAGAACAGATGCACCTTTCGTAGCACCACAGCTTTACGAATTGAAAACAAACATATGGAATGAAGCGTTAACGTATCTTGGTATTTCAAACGTAAACATTACGAAACGTGAACGACTTGTGAGTGACGAGGTGAACCGTTCACAAGGTGGTAGTATTGCAAGTAAATTCAGTCGTTTACATGAACGTCAAACAGCAGTAGAAAAAATCAACAAAATGTTCGGAACAAATATCAGCGTAGACTATAGGGAAGAACTTGACACAAGTTTAGATGGATTAAATGTTTCACGTAAAACATTACAGAAAGGCGGTGACGTAGGTGAGTAGTTACACAACAGAGGTACGATTTATCTGTGAATCTCTTTACCGATTGGAACACAGCACAGGATACAATGATATTGAAAAGATATTAAAATCTGTTCACAAAAAGATATTCGACTTTGACTATCCTATTTTTGATGAAAAATACAGAAGTGTACTTGAAATCATGATTTTGAGACATTTCTACACAAGAGAAATAGGATTCGAAACAGTTGGCTTATGGAAATTGAAGCTTGCAGACAAAATGATAAGTATTATGCCATACTACAATAAATGGTACGCAAGTGACCTGCTAGAATTCAATCCGTTATGGGATACGGATTTTACTAGAAAAGGTAACATAAACGACACAAACAAAAGTAAAAATGACAGTGAATCAACAGACAAAGGAAAACAAACAAACAGTAACACTAGTAAGTTAAAAAGCAAATTTTCTGATACTCCACAAGGTAGTATATCAAGTCTTGAAAATGACACTTATCTTACAAGTGCAACGATTGACGAAACAAACGGAAGTTACACAAACACAAACGAAAACAATTCAAAAAATACAATAAAACATGAGGCTACTAACTTAAACGAATATTTTGAAATCGTACAAGGGAATCGTGGTGTATTTGACAATGGTACAATGTTAAAACATTATCGTGAAACATTAACAAATATTAATAAACATTTATTAAGTGAACTTGAAGATTTATTTATGCTATTATGGTAAAGGAGAACACATATGTATAATTTTGACAGAAATGGCTGTGGGATAGGCGGTGTTGGAAATCCAGTATTACCTCTTACTTATGATGACTCATTAAGTTATGAAGAGCAGATTGCAAAACTGTATAAAATGTTCAATGACCTAAAAACAGAAAGAATTTACAACAATACATTCAATATTACAGACAATACAAAACTAGCAGATGCCGTAATTCCAAGAAAACTAATTCGTAACTACACCTATGATATGATGGTTGAAGACATCGACACGCTGATGCTCAACTATCCAAAAGTACGCAAAAAAATTATTGGTACATCTGTTCTTGGATTGCCGTTGATTGCTATGGAGTACGGCACAGAAACAGCAACTAGACATATGTTTGTTTTCAATGGTTTTCATGGCACAGACTGTAGTGCTAGTATAGCTATTGCGCAGATGGAAGTGTTAGCGAAAAATGCTGTATATGATGGTGTGGATATGTGGAGTGAGATTCTTGACAATGACACTTGTATACACGTTATCCCAATGGCGAACCCAGATGGTTGGATGCTTGGTTTACAAGGGTATAGCTATTTTAACGATATTCCAGAAGCAATCAAGACAAAGATTGAGGAACTGACAACCGACTATATCAGAAACCATGCTAAAGATGAGCCAAACGGTTCAACATGGGATGTTGAGAGCAGAACAGAGCTTGAAGAGTACATCCGTTCTCTTGGTGGCGACCCTAGTGTAAGCTATGAAGCGTATGTGTTCAGAGAAAAAGACTTACACGCTTGGAAAGCGAATGCTAACGGTATTGACTTACACTATAACTGGTGGACAGATTCTATGAAACCTACAGTTGATGTGGCATTAAAGGGTGTGAACTATGGTCATGCTGATGCATATGTATATGGCGCACAAGGAATTAGAGCTTATGTTGATGAAAACGCTTCCTATAGAGCTTATATCTCACAGTATGAGAGAAGTGACGGAAATTATTACTTTACATTTATGAATTATCACCAAAAAGGACCTACTAATATATGGAACTATAGGTTGAAAGGTTTACAGAACAACCGTAACTTTGACTGCGGTGTAAAACTGTGTGAACTCATGCAAGTGCCGTATTCACCACAAGTAGGTAATCAGAGTACACCAATCGGATTCAGTGCATGGGCGGGTATCAACTATGCAGGAAATTACACTTTAAGTTACACTAATGAGGTAGGTTGGAAACACGTGAAAAAACGTGGTGATTGGTGGGATGATGAAAACAGCGATATCGTAAGAAGTCCTGTTCCTGATAACCAGTGGAACGATATTTATGCAAGTAACAAAGCTGTGTTTATATGGATGTTACGTTACTACGCTAGTTTAAGAGATGTGTGGAACAGGCACCAATATTTAAGTGAATATAATTTGAAAGACAGCTACACGGATGAACGTTTCGCTATTCCTAGTATGGCTATGATGTTAAATATCGCTAATAAAGTAGGTGCTTACTACACCTCATTAAGTGAAATGGGATTCAGTAACTATGGCATTGGTGCAACTTTAGACGATGTTTTAACAAAACTCAACTGGAAAGCGTCTGCAACATTTAATGTTGGTTCTGCTATGAAAGTGGCGAACGACCTTCCTACATGGACATTTACTAAGAGCGGTAACATGAAAATATTCCCTGTTAGCTCAACGCAAATGGTGTGTGAATTCTACCCTAATAAAACCACATTTACTTACAGATGCTTATATATCAAAGATAGCGACACAGAAATGCATAGGACAGATTGGGTTAATATTACACCTACAACGACTGACTATGTAAGCATGGATATTGCAGAGGGAGTTGTTAATAGTAGTGTGAAAGCAATTGCAAGTAAAGTGCCTATTTATCATGAGCTTATTATTGACTTAAATAAGAATGATAATAACGTGGCAGGATTGCCAAGTGATGTAGGTGACTACTATCGACTGAAAGTTACGGGTCATAGACCTAATAACAGAGTAGAGATTAATGACATTTCTAGCGGTAATATTTGGGTGAACCATTATAGTAGAACAGATGATGTTTTGCAGAAGTGGTATAAGATTCAAGCGAACCCTTTAGAGTAATATAAAATTAAGAGTAACAAGGTAGTACTTACCTTGTTGCTCTTTTTTGTGCTATAATAAAATGCATAGAAGTGAACAGAGCATAGTTAGGTGGTAAGACAGCAATTCTTTACAGAAGTGAGTGAACACGAAGTGTGAATGTAGCGCAAATTTAGGTGAACGTAGTGCGACAGCACGAAGTG
>ULOI01049527.1_pt1 | contig 17548 bp, 20 predicted proteins | sample 1952231 | NCBI WGS metagenome assembly ULOI01 (sample SAMEA4835593, study PRJEB28245) | human gut metagenome | biome: gut microbiome; material: fecal sample | place: Denmark | collected 2008
TCGATTAAAACGCCCATTTTATCTTCATTTACTTCAACCAGTGACTTAAATCCGCCGGCTTTTACCATATAAACGTTAGCGTTGTCATGTCTTACCTGAATAGGTTTTTCTACATTTCTGTCGAATTTCTTTAATACAAAAATTTCATCATTAATTCTTCCGACAAGAGCCGAATTGCCTTCCAGGTTAACTACATAGAAGCCTTTGTTATCATCAATGTTAAAACCTGATTTGATGATTAAGCCGTTAAGGTATGAATCTTTGGTTTCGTTTCTTAATTTTGAAATCGGATTTGTCTGCTTCATAGGGTTAGAGAATTGCTGATTAAGCTTTGGAGCGTTTTCGCTTTTTTCAACATCAATTGAAGGTTTGAATTTAGATGAATTTGAAGCTATAGGACTTGTAGCATTATTTATTGCAGGTTGTTCTTTATCAATAATTGAGAAGAACTCGTCTACTGAAGACATAATATAATCTTGTACTTTAAATTTCATACCACTACCTCTTTTATCTACATCAGCAATATCTAAATTAGCATTTTTTAAGTGTCTCGGATTTGAGTGAAGCATAGACGTTCCGAGTTCTACATTTTTTTGTTCTTTTAGCGGAAGTTCAACTTCATACTTTTTAAATCTGCTTTTTCTGTTTTTCATTCTAGCACGATTTGTTATTTTTAGGGAAGCTTTTTCATTTTCAAAAGCTTTAAATTTAATTGTTTTTTGAATTGCATCCTCTTCATTTTGCACTTCTGTTATTTCAGGAGAAACTTCTTGTGTATAAGGCATTTCTGCAACAAGTTTTTCCAGCTCGTCACGTTTTTGGGTTATTTCCTGAGGTTCGGCAGGTGTTTTAATAAATGTGTAGCTGCCTTTGTTTTTGCCTCTTGAAACAGGTCTTGCCGATTCATCAAGATATCTTTGATATTTTTCCTGCCATGACAGTTCTTCATCATTTACGATATTATTGTATTTTACAGTGTTTAATATCGGAGGTCTGCTTGCAAGGTGGTCGATAAATGATTCTTTAAGCTCGGCAGACTTACGTAATGATGCTTTTATTAATTTTGCTAACATTATTAATCCTAATACAGGTATTAGAATTACAACCGCAGTAGGTGTATTAACCGGAAGTTTAGTTTTTAATTTGTTTATAACAATATTAGCTGCTGTTTTAGATTTGTGCATCACCGTTGAAAGTATTGATGCTTTTTTATCCGTTTGAGGAAGGTCTTCAAGAGCAGACTGAGGAACTTTTGATACTGTTTGCTCAATTAATTTTTCCTGTTTTGCTTCTTCTATCAATTCAGCAAGATGAGCTTTTCTTGATTGCTTTTCTTCTGTTACCTGAGGTTTTGCTTCCTGTTTAATTTCATTTGACTTAACAGCTTGAGGTGCTGTTTGCTTTGCAGGTTGTTTAACATCCTGTACTTTATTTTCTTTTATTTTAGTTTCTTGAACTTTGGTTTCCTGTTTAACAATTTCTTTTTTAGGAGTTTCTTTTGCCGGAGCAGCGGCAGGAGTTTTTGCTTTGTTTACCGTAACTTCTGTTTTTTGCGGTTTTGGAGGTTCTTGTTTACCGATTTTATTTTTAACCGCATTTGCTTCAGCAATAAGAGTTCTGTATTCTTTTTGTTCTTCTGTTACGGGTCCGCTTTTTTGTGTACGGGTTTTAATATCGAGCGGTTTGGTAGTAATCAAGGTTACTTTGGTGTAACCGCCTGATGTGTCGTTAACGGTTTTTACATCAATATTTGAAACGAGGTCTTTTACCCCGCTTAAGCTTGAATTGCTGAAACCTGAACTTTGAACTTTTGGTATAAGGATAACGTATTTATTATCAGATTTTTTTCTGACCATAACGTTGTCACTATAATTGTTTGTAGTAAACAAAGTGACATCAACGGTATTATTTGAAGTTTTTTTCAAATCTAATTGTACAAGGTTATTTTCCCCGTTTGCAAACGTTCCTGATACAGGAGTTAATGCAAGAGTGAGCAATAGTGCTATGCCGAATATATTGGATTTTTTTACTACCATTTTCTACCGTTAAAATTTTTCCCTATACATATATATAATACTTTGAGTAAAAAAAAATTGCTAGTTTGTAAAAAAAATATACTTTTTATGTTACAATTTATTTCATGAAAAGCGGTTTTACAGCAATAATAGGGCGCCCTAACGTAGGCAAATCAACTCTTTTGAACCAAATTTTAGGTCAAAAGATTGTAATTGCCACAGATAAAGCACAGACTACAAGAAAAAGAATTAAAGGTATATACACAACCGGCGAGGGACAGATAGTCTTTATTGATACTCCCGGAGTGCATAAGCCTTTGAATAAACTCGGGGAATTTCTGCTTGATGAGGCAAAAATTGCGGTACCTGATGCGGATTTAATTTTGTTTTTAGTCGACGGCTCTGAGCCTGCCGGCAAGGGCGACAAATGGATTGCGCAAAATATTTTGCAGACTGACATTCCCGTAATTATTGTTATGAATAAGGTTGATAAGATTAAGAATATGGGTAAAGTTGAAGAAAATTTAATCTCATATAAAACTTTATTCGATAAAAATTATCCTGTTGTAAGAGTTTCAGCAAAGACAGGCAGAAATATTGATACACTTATAAAAAATATTTATAAATATCTTCCCGAAGGCGAACTTTTGTATCCGGAAGATGTTGTAACGGAAGAAACAATGCGTGATGTTACAGAAGAAGTTATCAGAGAAAAAATTCTTCTTAATACTTCTGATGAAATTCCGCATTCTGTAGCCGTCAAGATTGAAAGCTACAATGAAAGCGATGATATCGACAGAATTTACGCAACAATTTATTGCGAAACCAAAAGCCAAAAAGGTATTTTAATTGGCAAAGGCGGAAGCCTTCTGAAAAAAATCGGGACAGAAGCCCGTTTGGAACTTGAAAAAATTGTTGAGAAAAAAGTTTTTCTAGGCCTTGAAGTTAAGGTAGAAAAAGACTGGCGCAAAAAGCAAAGCTCTTTGAAAAACTTTGGTTATGAACAGGATAAATAATTTATCCTATCTCCAAGGGTAGTCTTTTTCAATATTCCATTGGTCATTCATAATAAGTGCGGAACACCAGTAGCCTGTGCCTGTTTTGCTGCAACTCAGGCTGCCGCTGCCCATAATTTTTTCTCTTGAATATGTTCCATAGCTCCAAGTATCAGGAGTTCCTGCTCCTCCGAGTGGCTGCAAACCATGTTTTGAAGAAAACAGAAACAGAAAGGTATCTTTTCCCATTTGATTAGGTTTTTTAATGCCGTTTGTGTCTATCCCAACCCATATACCATCTGTTGTTACAAAATTCAGGGTAATCATACTTCCGTCTGACAGTATAAAGTTTGTTGCAGTGGTTGAGCCGGAAGCATAAGTTGTACCGCCATAGTTTGATCCGTTCAAAAGTTTTCTCGGTGCCATTGACCATAATTCTGCAGGGGTAATTTCTTGTGTATACTGAACGTATTTTTTTATATATTTTTCAAAAAAGTCATGTCCGTTCAAATTGTTATCCCAGTTGGTGACTGATTCATTTTCAACCTCAGAAAGCTTAATTGCCTGTTGTACAATACTGTATGCTTTCTTTAGCCTGGAAAGTGTTTCCTGCTTTTGATAATTGGTTATAACAGCAGGAATAGTTAAGGCTGCAACCACGCCAATAACACCGAGAGTAATCAATACCTCAGCAAGAGTAAAACCATTGGTAAAACGTGCAAAATTCCAGTTGTAAGTGCCAGAATTAAAGTCCCCTAAAGAGTTTTCGGGGGGGGGGCAATCCTTAAAGCTTCTTGGTTAAACATTTTTCATCCTCCATGTTTTTTCTCATTATTTAACATGTTTACATTTTTGTCAAGTACAAACCCTAAAATTATTTTTATATACTTAACTTATAACCGCCGCCGTATATTGTTTCAATGTATTTTTTACCGTCTGAAATTTTATCAAGTTTTGTGCGCAAATGTCTTATGTGAACCCGTATTGTCTCAATGTCATCGTCAGGTGAATATCCCCATATATCTTTTAGTAGCTGGGATGAGGAAACCATATTCCCGTGGTTTTGAAACAGCAAATTAAATATTTCAAACTCAATCGGTGTTAATTTTGCCGTTTTTTCGTTAATTTTTACGCTGTATACCTCAGGTAGAATTGTGATATCGCCAAGTGTTAAAAGTTCTCTTGTTGATGCACTTTCAGGTATCTGACGTGTACGCTTTAAAAGTGCACGCACCCTTACCTGCAACTCTTCCATTTCAAAAGGTTTTACAAGGTAATCGTCAATGCCGATATTAAATCCGTTAACTTTATCATTTATTTGAGAAAGTGCTGTAAGCATTAATATCGGAATATCTTTTGTGGCTTCATTTTTTCTTATTCTTTGAGCAACTGTGAAACCGTCAACTTCAGGCATCATTACATCTAAAATTACCAGTGCCGGTAATTCCTGCTTGCACAATGCAAAACCCTTTATGCCGTCCGGTGCCTGTACAACATTATACCCGCACAATTCCAGATTAACTTTTATAAGCTCGTTTATTGCTGTGTCGTCATCAATTACTAAGATTTTATTCATATTTGAATTCTATATTTAATAAAATAAAAATTCAACTGTATTTGTTAAAAAATCTTAATAAAAATAGCCTGTTTGAATGATACAATATATCTTATTTTTAGGCATATTTATGTGAAAAGATTTGTAAAATTTTTATTTTAAAGTGTAAAATTTACAAATTTTCGGATTTTTATTGTAATATGTTTATTGCGAAAGCAAATAGGTAGTAAATAAGTATACATTTATAGGAGGCACATGAATTGGCAGTAACATCACCATTTACAACGTTTCAGGAAAACGGCAGAAAAGAAATCCACTTAGGACAACACGTTTTAGCAGAATTTTTTGAATGTGATCCAAACACATTAAATAGTATTGATAAAGTAGAAAAGTACATGGTGGATGCCGCCCTTGAATGTGGTGCTACTATTGTCCAAAAATGTTTCCATATGTTTAACCCGTACGGTGTTTCAGGTGTAGTTATTATTTCAGAAAGCCATTTGGCTATTCATACATGGCCTGAATTGGGTTATGCAGCTGTTGATTTATTCACTTGCGGTGACAAATGTGATCCGAAAGTGTCTTATGAATTCTTGAAAAAGAAATTCAATTCTAAAAAAGCAACTTTCTCTGAATTGAAAAGAGGTATTATTGATGAAGAAACTCTGAAAGTTGCTGAAAAACCGTTTGAACTTATGCAGCAGTTCGCTGACTAGTGTTACACTCATAGGCACATTGGGTTTTTGATATATTTTAAAGAGACCGATTTTTAATCGGTTTCTTTTTTTTGTGTTAAATCATGTAAAACATTTGACAAATTGTCATGACAATAAACTTCTCTTTTTGTATGATGATTGTATCAGGGGGTTGAAATGCCGGAAGAAATCATTGAAAAGAAATCTAATTTTGACTTAACTTCAAGAAGTGCTTTTTCAAGAGAAGAAGAAGTATTTACTTCACGTTCTTATGCAGCGCTTTTAGCAAAAAATATCATACCTTATTCTCACAGAAAAATTGCTGATAATTATGTTATTGTAAAGCGTATTTTTAAATTTCAGGCTGTTATGTCAAGAATTTCAAACGCCGAAAAAGCTGTTCTGGCAAAATATGATTTTAATACACTGGAATTCACTACTGTTAAACAAATGTATGAAGAACTTGCGCTTCTTCAAAGATGGTCTGTTACAGGTGATGAAAAACTTAAGGCGGATGCTGATTTAATTCTTGAAATCAGGACTAAAGAACTTAAATTCATTGTTGCTAACAGGTATGCAAATATTTCTAACGAAATTTACAAGGGCTATCTTGCTTTAGAAAATTATTTTCAGGAAATCAGTAAGTATAACGATTAATTGTTAACTGTTGTAAATGTTGTAAGAATTAGGGCGCAATAAAATCTTTCTTTCTGTATTAATAAAAAAGAAAGGTCTTTTATATGAATATAACTGCAATAAATTCTTATACACCTAAACCTAATGTTACTCCCGTTTCATTTCAGGAAGTAATCTCCCCTGTATCATATCCTGAAAAGAAAAAAATGAGTGATTCAACAAAAGCTATGATTGGTCTTGGGGCTTTAGGCACGGTTGCGGCCGGAACGTTGCTTGTTAAAAGACACTGTGATACAAAAGCAGCTAATGAAATTAAAGAACTGGCGCAAAAAATGTTAAAAAAGCCTGAAAAGTTTGATTTAAATTCAATTAAAGATATAATAGGCGGGTTTACTAAAGACGGAATTCTGGAAAAAGGTGATTCTCTGGTATTTATGCCTGTTAATATGCTTGATGAATTAGTTGCAAAATCTCCGTCAAGCAAATGGTCAAAAATTGTAAAAGCAATGGGGCTTTCTGAAAACGCTTTTACTGTAGTTGTAAGAAAGTCTGATAAAAAAATACTTAATGACACAATGAGATATTTTCAACCGAAAGAGATTTTATATAAAGATATGAATGATGCGTTCAAAAACGGTGAAATATTTGTAACTAATATTGTATAAAAAATGCCTCTTATTAGAGGCATTTTTTGTGTTTATTAAAATTTCTTTAAGCTTACGCTTCAGTAGCAGCTTCTTCTGCCGGAGCTTCTTGTTCTGCTTCTGCCGCCGCTTTTGCTTCTGCCTCAGCAGCTGCTTTTGCTTCAGCTTCTGCTTGTGCCTTAGCTTGAGCTTTTTTAGAAAGTTTTACTGTTTCTTTTTTTACGTAATTCAATGTACCGTCTTCGTTACAGTTTTTGATTAAGTAAGCAACAGTTTCTGTAGGTTGAGCACCTTTTTTAATCCATTCTAATGCTGATGATTTGTCTAATTTCATAACTTTAGTTTTAGGATTATAGTGTCCCAATTCTTGAACTGGTCTGCCTTCACGTTTTGTTGTTGAATTGATTACGATAATTCTGTATGTAGGGTTCTTTTTAGCGCCCAATCTTTTTAATCTGATTTTTAGCATTTGTTGTTTTTCCTTCTTATTAGTAGTACTTTACGGGATTATAACCGCCGCTTGTTACTTTCCCTTGAACAAGGCTAAGAGGAATTGCCCGTTCCAAAATCTATAAAACCACAAACGTATTTGCTAATCAAGTGTTATGTTAACAAATTGAAAAATACTTATTAATAAGTATAATAATGTTATGGATGGTTTAGATACAAGCAAGCTTGATGAACTTAAATATAAAGTTAAGGATAAGTTGGATGAAACGCAATTATTTCGTTTTAAAGGTACTGTATCTAAACTTTTGGGGTTGACGGTCGAGGTTAAACTGCCGGGACTGAAAATCGGTGATTTATGCTATATAGAAACCTATGACGGACGTAAAAAGCCTGCTGAAGTTGTTGCTTTTAAAGGCGAAGCAGCCCAGTTGCTTTTGCTTTATGACGGTGAAGGCATAGGGCAGGGAAGTCTGGTTACTACAACGGGAAGACCTATTATTATTCCTGTCGGGGATTTTCTTCTGGGACGTCTTATAAATCCTATGGGAGAGCCTATTGACGGAATGCCGCTTGATACAACCGGAGCTACATGGCGCCCTGTTGAGGGACCGCCTCCGGGTCCGTTTGAGAGACCGATTATTACTGAGATTTTCTCAACAGGTGTAAGAGCAATCGACAGTTGTATGACTATGGGCTGCGGTCAGCGTTTGGGCTTGTTCGCAGGTTCAGGGGTAGGTAAAAGTACGCTTCTGGGTATGATTGCAAGAAATTCCGATGCCGATGTCAACGTTGTTGCCCTGATTGGTGAACGTGGACGTGAAGTTAAAGAGTTTGTTGAGGATGCGCTGGGTGAACTCGGAATGGCTAAATCCGTTCTTGTATGCTCAACAGGCGATCAGCCGCCCTTAATCCGTCAAAAGGCTTTGCTTACCGCAACTGCTGTTTGTGAATATTTCAGGGATCAGGGTAAAAAAGTTTTCTTAATGACGGATACCGTAACACGTTGTGCAATGGCAGGACGTGAAGTCGGTTTGTCTATCGGAGAACCGCCGACAATGAAAGGTTATCCGCCTTCTATATTTTCGTGGCTTCAAAAAGTTCTGGAACGTGCCGGAAACAGTCCTAAAGGTTCAATTACGGCTCTGTATACCGTTCTTATGGAGGGTGATGATATTTCGGATCCTATTGTAGATATTGTGCGTGGTATTGTTGACGGACACATTTTCCTTTCAAGAAAAGTTGCCGAAATGAACCATTATCCTGCAATTGATGTTTTAGGAAGTATTTCAAGACTTATGTCTGCAATTGCTACTCCCGAACATAAAGAAGCTGCGGGGAAAATGCGTGCAATAATGGCGCTTTATCGTGAAAACAAAGATTTGATTGATGTGGGTATGTATCAGCCGGGGACAAACCCTCGTTTGGATACTGCAATAGAAATGATGCCGAAAATTAATGCTTTTTTACAGCAAAGAACAACTGATATTGTTAGTATGGACACAACTATACAAACACTTGTTGATATGATGCAGGGAGTTGAAATTTAATACTTTTTCTTTTGTGGTAGAATATTTGCGGAGGAAAATATTATGAATTTACCGCAAAATTTTGTTCCGGCTATGTTGATTACCCTTTTTGCAGGGTTGGCAACTGCAATAGGCGGAGGAATAGCTTTTATTGTTAAAAAAGATAATCTGAAGGCTTTATCTGTAGGATTAGGTTTTTCAGCAGGGGTAATGATTTTTCTTTCTTTCACAGATATTTTGCCTGAGGCTGGAAAGCTGCTTGCGGTAAATTTTCCGCATAAATATGAATGGCTTGTTTACGGCGGTTTTATTATAGGTATTGTTGTTGCTATGCTGATTGATTATTTTCTGCCGGATCACATTGATACGGAAGAAGTGCTGAATCCGGATGCGCCTTGCAAACATCATCATAAGATTAAGCGTGCCGGGTTATTCACTGCCGTTGCTATCTGCGTGCATAACTTTCCGGAAGGAATGGCTACTTTTTTAACTACAACACAAAATATTACTCTGGGGATTTCTGTAGGTTTGGCTATTGCTATTCATAATATCCCAGAAGGGATTGCTGTTGCACTGCCGATTTATCACGTAACAGGTAAAAAACGTTACGCAATGCTTTATGCAGCTTTGTCAGGTATTACAGAGCCGATAGGAGCTGTTGTTGGATTATTTTTATTCAGCTTATTCTTGCCGCAAATTATGATTGGTATGCTTATGGCAGCTGTTGCAGGTATTATGATTTATCTTTCTTTTGATACGCTTCTTCCGCTTGCAAGAGAATACGGAAACTGGCATTTGTCTATGGTGGGTATTGTATCAGGAATGCTTGTAATTTGGGTTAGTCTTATACTGATAGGAGCGTAGGCGGAATATGTTTAATCTTTCAGAAATGTTTGATATTGCAAGAAATTTATATGCTTTGCCTTCTTATAACGATAAAAGCGGGAAAGCTTTAATTCCTTTGAGATACTTTTTTGAGCTGACATACCGTTGTAATCTGCAATGTCCGTACTGTTACGTAGGTGATGACAGAAAAAAACAGGAGCTGACAACAGAAGAATGGTTTAATATCATTGAACAAATTCCTTTTTATTCATTTGTTACGCTTGTCGGCGGTGAACCCTTAATACGAAAAGATTTCATTGATATTTTAATGAAAACTTCTAAAAAAACTATGGGAAAACTTAATGTTGTTTCAAACGGAATTTTGATTAATGATGAAATTATTGATGCATTTATTAAAAGTAAAATGATGCTTTTATCTGTATCTTTGGATGGTTACGGCAGAAACCACGATATTAACAGGGCAAAAGACGGGATTTGGGACAAGATTATGGATAATTTTGACAATATGAATTCCCGTAAGAAGCGCCCTATGATTGATATTAAAACTATTGTACTTGAAAATAATCTTGATGATTTGCCGAAACTTTACAAAATGTGTGATGAGAAAAATTTCAATTTCTTATCAATATCTTTTTTAAGGAACAACAATCTCAAACAAAATTCGGTTTTGTTTGACAGTTTTGTGCCTGAATTTAATGCAAATTATCCGATTGAAAAATATTTTGATATGGACCATTTTAAAGAAGTTTATAAAGAGTTAACGAGTTTAAGTAAAAATTCAAAAGTGAAGCTTCGTTTTTCGCCTAAGTTTGAGTATTGTGAAAATCCTCTTGAAAAAATTGAAGAATTTTTTAACACACCTTCTGACAAGCCTGTTTCTGAAATTTATAAGCCCTGTATGTATCCGTATTCAAATATGATGATTACTCCGTCAGGTGATGTTTATCCTTGTCTTTCTCAAAAGATTGGAAACGTTAAAGACATGAAAATAAAGGAGGTATTTAACCTCCCTCATTACAGGTGTTTCAGAAAAAATTTGAAAGCCGCAAAGGTTTTTGGTGCCTGCCAGATGTGCTGTGAACTTTGTGTTAAGTAGCTTTATTTAGGCAGGTTTTTAAAGAAATCTTTGTCGTAAGATGCTTTGTAAGCACAGGTAAATCCATTGCTGCCTCCTGTTGATGTTTTGCTGCAAAAGTTTTCGGGATTTCCCGACCATCCGTTTGAAGTTGTTCCTTCTGCTCCCATTGGAAGAAGTTTGCCGTCTTCTTGTATTTGAAATAAAAAGAAATCATGACCGATTTTATTTGGATGCTTTTTCATCCCGTTAATATCTATACCTATAGTGATTTTATTTTTTTGGTCACAGTGATTTATTGCAACAAAAGTTCCGTCAGACGATATGAATTGTCCGTCATCAAACCAGGCGGCTGCTATAGAGGATCTCCCCGTATAACTTTTGTAGCCTTTTAAACCTAAATCTTTTCCTTCTTCATCTTTTTCAAGAGAAGATACGCATCCTGATTTTCCGCAATTTGTGTATAAAACAAAGTATTTGTTAAACACATTTGCAAACTCTGTTGAGCAGGGAGAATAAGAATTCCATGTTGCAATGTATCCCTGTTCTGCGTTCATTCGTAAAACAGCCTGACTTAAAGTACTGTAAGCTTTTTTGTATTGAGCTTCCAGTTCTTTGCCCTGTGTAATATTGATAAGCGACGGTATTGTTATTGCCGCAACCACACCAATAATACCGAGAGTAATTAGCACCTCAGCTAATGTAAACCCTCTTAACCCCTTAAGATAATGCAAACCTTGCACGGGGGGGGGGCAACCCTTAATGCTCTTGACTCAATCATTTTCAGCCTCCTTTTCTCTTATTATTATTTACTATCGCAGATATTTTGTCAAGAAGGGTATCCATGAATTCATGGGCATGTGTGCATGAATATACAAGCGTGGACTTTTCAAATTTTTCAGATAAGTTATACTAAGAATGTGGTTAAGGTTCACGCCCTTGATGGCAAAATCGTTTACCACACGGGTTAGGGAATAACAGTATGGGTTATATTCACTGCTGCGGAGCTTTGCACAGGACTAAAACGTTCAGGCTCGTACCGCAGGATAAATTTATGTTGTGTGAAGTTGATTATTTATCGAAATGTCCGGTATGCGGACATACGGTAGTGCAGCTTACAAGAATTGATAAAGACGATAATATTTCTGTTGTCAGAAAAGTTAACAAGAAAGCTAAAGATTTTTTGACAAAATTGAAAAATAAGGTTTTATATGAAATTCGTCCTATAAATTACAGTAAAACTAATTGTGGAAAGTTTTATCTTAATTATAACGAATTTGGGGTAATGAAGCGGTGTTATTCAAATTTAAGTACTATGAAAATGGGACTTACGGAAGATAAATATTTAAAAATTAATCCTTAAATTATCTTACTCTCTCTGGGAGGAATTTTCCTCCCGCCTTTTTTTCAGCGGAATTATTATGAATGCAGTAAAACTATTTTTTAGTATGCTAAATGTAAATTTTAAGTAAAGGGAATTAAGCAGATGACACTATCTCCAAAGGAAATTGAAGTATTGACTTTGGTTGCTATGGGTTATTCAGATAAGCAAATCGGAGTGGATTTAAAAATAGCTTACGGTACGGTAAGAAACCATATCGACAGGGCTGTTTTAAAACTTAATGCACAGAATAGAACTCATGCAGCTATGATTTATAAATTGAAGAATAAAGATTGGTTAGAGGAATTATATGAAGAGAATAATAATACATTGGACCGCAGGAAATTATTATCCAAGCGATTATGAAAAGGAGCATTATCATTTTCTGATAGATAAAGACGGTAGGGTGCATAATGGAAAATTTAGTCCGGAATGTAATGAAATTTGCAGGGTTGGAAAATATGCAGCACATACAGGCGGCGGTAATACCGGAAGCATAGGAGTGGCAATTTGTGCAATGGCAGGATTTAAGAGTAAAAATTCTGTCGGTAATTATCCTATTACTAAAAAACAATTTGAAAGTACTATGGAATTTTGTGCCGAACTTTGTAAAAAGTACTCCATTGAAATTACTCCGCAAAATGTTATGACACATTATGAGTTTGGAATAAAGAACCCTAAAACTACATCTGCGGGAAAAATTGATATTATTTTCATTCCGCCTTATTCCTGGGTAGCCGGAGATGAGGTCGGAAGTTTTATTCGTTCGAAGATTAAATGGTACAAACTAAAAGGAAATTAACTATGGAAGTCGCTTATTACAATTTATCCGGAGGTATTAATCAGGCACTTACTAAAACAGAGCTTGGGATTGATACTAAAAAAGTCTACTGGGCAGATTCTGAAAATGTGGAAATATTTCAGAACAGAGGAGTTGTTAAACAAAAGGGTAATACTTTATTTTATGAACTTGATGAAGATATTACCGGTTTGGCCGAGATGACGGCGTACGACAGGAGTAAACTGGTTATTACAACTGTTTCGGGAAAAGTTTATGTTTACGATGACAATCATGCAAAATTGTCGCTTGTTGACAAAACTTTAACAGGTCAAAAACCTTCATTTATAAGTTTTCTTAACGGAATTCTTGTTATAACCGAAAGTGACGGATTATTTTATATTAAAAATAATTCTTCTTATGATGTGGTTGAATGTAATTTAAATGATTTGGAAGACAATATTATTACTGATGCGGTTATTACGGTTTTTAAAGGCAGAGTTTGGGCTGCATCGGGAGCTACTCTTTATTATTCTGCATTAGGGTCTTATAATGATTTTACAACAGAAGATGATGCAGGTTATATCAACGAATTCCACACTGATACAGGCTCAATTACGGCTCTCAAACCTTATAAAGATTATCTTGCAATTTATAAAAAAAACAGTGTTTATCTCTTAACAGGCACAAGCCCTGATGATTTTGCTATTGTGCCTTTTGCAAATAAAGGGGCTTACAGTAATAATTCGATAGTAAACGTAGACAACAAACAATACTTTTTAAGCAATGGTATTTTTGCTCTTGAGCAGGTAGGAGAATTAAATCAAATACAGCTCGGAAGCGAAATTTCTCAAAAAATTAAGCTGGAATTCAATAATTTTGGTGACTTGAAAAAGGCTTTTTGTCTTCATTATGAAACAAGAAATCAAATCTGGTATTTCTTTCCGTATGCTGATGATAATTATTTTCATACTGTATGGATTAATGACTATGTTAATAAGGCGTGGTATAAGCGTGTAATTCCTCAAAATATCAAAACTGCATGTTTGTATAACGGCTATATTTATACTGTTGATAATCAGGGCAGGATTTTTAAAGAGGATTTCGGAACTACTTTTAGCGGTGAGCCTGTTAAATTTATGTGGAAATCTCCGTTTTTGGCAATTAATTCTCCTCATCACAGGAAAATGGTTGATGAATTTTATTTTTTACTGGATACGGAGCAGGATAACAATTTTAATTTTTCTGTATATAAAGACTACGACAGTGAGTTTTCTGATGATATAGAAAAGATTTATTCAATTCATCAGGAACATATGATTTGGGGTGATGATAGCGAAGATGCAACAATACAATGCACATGGCCTTCTGATGATGCTTCGGTTCCCGTCTGGTCAATAAATAAAGACACAATGGAAAAAGCCGAAATTTCAGAATCTAATTATTCGGTCCAGTTATGTGTTTCGGGAGAAGAAATTACAAATTCCTGTGCAATCATAGGTCTGCAATTCAGAGAAATATATAACGATGATTAAAGCACCACTTATAAAAATATACATTTAAGAAAAAGAAAGGAAAATCAAAATGACAGAAAATGCTTATGCAGCTTTTATCCCTGAAATTTGGAGCCAAAAATTGAACAATATTCTTGAAAAAGAGTGTGTAATGCTTCAATGTGTTAACAGAAATTATGAAGGTGAAATTAAAAATCAAGGTGATAAGGTTAAAATCATTACTCCCGCAGATGTTACAATTTCGACTTTAGGTTCTACAAATATTTCATACAGTGAATTAGAACCGACTTCTATGGAGCTTGTAATTGACCAGAAAAAATTCTTTGCTTTTAAAATTAATGATGTAGCTCAGGTTCAGGCTAATACAGATATTATGGAAGCTCATTTGAAAAATGCTAAAAAAGCAATTGAACAAGTTCAAGATGCATACCTTTTATCTCAGCATGCTAATGTAGCTTCAGACAATATTGTTGGTACTGATGAAGCTCCTGTTGCTTTGGATAAAACAACTATTTATTCTCAATTTGTAAAACTGGCTCTTTGTTTGAAAAATTCTGATGCTGTTTCTTCAACAGTTCGTCCTTGGGTAGTTATCAACCCTACTATTGAATCATATTTGTTACAAAGCTCTGAATTCATCGGTGCACATAATGTTGCTGATGAAACTTTAAGAGAAGGTGCTATCGGCAGAATTGCGGGCATGGATGTTCTTGTGAGCACAAACCTTACTGCCGTTGATGATAAATATTATGTACTTGCAGGTACAAACGAAGCTATTACTTTTGCTTCTCAATTAGCAAAAATTGAAAGTTTAAGAGATAAAGATTCATTCTCTGATTTGGTTAGAGGCTTATATTTATACGGAGCTAAAACTGTTCAACCTAAAGCTCTTGCTAAAATGGTTGTCAGTGCAACAACTTCATCTGTATCAACAGAAAATTCTGATAATACACCTGAAGGACAGTAACCCCTGTAAATGTATCTTCGGATAAATTATTTCCGGAGATACATTTTAAAAATCAAAGGAAAGAATTATGTTTAGTAAATTAAAAGTAAAAATTAAGGAGCTTGCTAAATCAGCGGTTAAACTCGCAGAAGAAACACTTGGAAGCAATAAAGGCAAAGAAAAAAAAGAAATGGCAATTAATTATATTGTTTCTAATATTCCTGTTCCGGCTCCTTTTAAGCCCGCAATTAAACTGCTTTTGTCAGCATTTATTGATGAAGCTGTAGAATTTGCGGTTGAATACATGAATAAGGAGGTCTTATGAATCCAATAGAATTACAAAAAGTTTCATCCGTTGCCGATATTCAACAGGCAGTACCGCAAGCTGCTCAGCCCTTAGCAGATGGAAATGCTATTAAACAGCAGGCAGCAAACGATATTAATATAATTCAAAATCTGGTTCAGGCAGGTGTGATGAGCTCTGAACAAGGATATAATTTGATGAATTATGTAACTCAAAAGGCGTTTGAAAAGTACAGTACACAACAACAAGGTGCTCAAATTCCGCCTGAAGCTCAGCCTTATATGTTTGAAAACGATGAGTTTTTTAACAGAGAAGGCAGAACAGATGTTTTGAATTATTTGAAAAATTCTAATACTGCTTTTGATAAGGATGAAATCGCAAAAATCTCAGCAATGATTGAAAATATTGAAAAAACAGCTGTTGCAAGATATTTGCGTGAACTTGATCACGAAAAAACATTGAATAACGAGAACGAATCCGCAAAACAGAGATTGCGTGCAAACGCACAAAAAGCAGTTTCTGACGGAACAAAAAATATGGTTTTTACACGTGAACAAATCGGCAAAATGAGTGGTGCAGAATTTGCTAAAAATGAACGTATGATTATGGAACAGCTTAGAAAAGGGCTTATCCGTTAGCAATTTCAAATCTTTGAGGGAACAGCTTATTTAAGCTGTTCTTTCTCAAAGGTTAAAAAGGAGAATTTATGAATTATTTGGAACTTATTAATAAATGTCTTGTAGAATTAAACTATAAGCAGGTCAGTTCTTTTTCCGAACTGACTAAAAATGACCATAAAAAATTAAAAAATATTTTAAATGTTTTAAATGCTGAAGTATGCGGCTCTGACAGATGGAGTTTCCTTTTAAGAAAACAGCAGCTTACAATCCCTGCAAATACAGGTGAAGTGACCAATTCAATTGACGGAAGAATTGAAACGGTGATTGTGGACGGTGTTAAATTTGATTATTATGAGGATTTTGAAAAGTTCTTTACAAATGCCCAGCCTATGCATACTTACAGTCTTTTCAACGATAAAATTCTATTCCCTGTTTTTGATAAAGAGAAAACTGTTGAAATTATTTATTACACTAAAAATCATGCTAAAGATGAAGACGGCAGTGAAAAATATTTAATGGAGGAAGACACAGATACAACATTAATTCCGGAACCTTTTGCCGAACCTGTTTTAGTTTACGGTGCTTGTATGAGGCTGAAAGGCAACCCGCAGCATGTGAGATTTTCTTACTGGATGAGCATGTATAAAGATGCTCTTGCAAATATGCGTTCGAGAGTTTGTGCAAGTATTGACGAAACCCCGTCAGTTAAGATGCACAGAAGATAACGCTTTCGCTTACGCTCTTACCTCTGCTTGCGACACAAAAAAAACAGGAAGTTTAAAATTCATTTCCCCTCCTGTTAAGATTTACACTAGCCGAAATATAAATAGCATGTCTATTATACAATTTTTTTCACCAAAAGACAAATTATGCTAAGAAATGTAAAGTATGGAACAATTAACAAAACAACAAAAGAAATTTGTAAAAGAATATATAAAGACCCTTAATGGTGAACAAGCTGCAAAAAATGCAGGCTACAGGTCAAAAGATTTGAAAGAAATCGCCAACAATTTGTTGTGTGATGATGCTGTTATCAAAGAGATAAATTCTCAGCTGCGGACACAGATTTTGTCATTAAGGGTGAATAAAGGATACGTAATCCAAAAATTGCTGCAAATAGCAGAATTCTCGCTTGAAGAAGAAGATATTTTAGACAAGGACGGAGGCTATACCGGAAAAAAGAAGCTTCGTGATACCTCCGCAGGTCTGAAAGCTCTGGAGAGTCTTTGTAAATATCTCGGATTTAATACAAATTGCGAAGATAAAGATTATAAGGAAGCCAAAATTATTACCATAGCAAATTTGGATGATAACAAAATATAAGGAATTTAAATTATGAAAAATAAAGATAATGCAGAAGAAATGCTTTTAAATAATGCTTCTTTGGAAGAATTGATAAAAATGAAAATTGAAAAAGAATTCATGTCAGAACTTAAAAAATCAAAAGAAAAACCTGTAAAAAAAGTTTATAAAGAAATTTCCGAAGTTCCTCAAGACATTATTTTTTCTCAAAAAGCAGTGTACAGATACTATAACAGAAATTCAAAGTGTGAAACTTTTATCAATGG
>ULOI01065459.1_pt1 | contig 17506 bp, 9 predicted proteins | sample 1952231 | NCBI WGS metagenome assembly ULOI01 (sample SAMEA4835593, study PRJEB28245) | human gut metagenome | biome: gut microbiome; material: fecal sample | place: Denmark | collected 2008
TTAGTTTCGCAGCAGCATTGCTGTTGTTCAAAGCTCATGTTGCAAAGACGGTCCATAACACGGTTGAATCCTGCTCCCATTTGGTCACGAGAATCCCGGATATCAGAATTAGTTTTGTAACCAAGGTCGCAAAGTCCTCTTTCCGTAGTAAAACGGTTGTTGAGAACTTCTCTTCCAACACCGGCAACATCTTTTGCTACACCATTGACTTCTTGAGTAACTCCACGAGCTGCATCAGAGATATCTTTGTAGATACCTGCCTTTGCTTCTTGAACTGTAGATTTTACTTTCTGAATGTCAGCTTTAGTGTCATTGATTTTGTCCCATACGGAAACTGCAGCAGCACCAAAGCCACCACCTACCAATGCTCCACCAACTGCACCCCAACCAGAGCCCCAGCCTGAGTTTCTATTACAACCATCATTACAACAACGGTCTCTGTCGGCTACCACTACAGTGCCTTCTCCGGAGTTTAGTTCCATAACGTTTTAGTTTTAAATTGTTAAACATAGGTTAATTAATTTTGTATATAGACCTATACGTATATAAATACCGCAGTATTGTTTTATTTATAAAAAGTAAAATATCTATGATATACACCACAAGTAACGATTGGTAACTTAGTCGGATCTTTAGGAGTTAAAGTTAAAGTACCAATTAGGGTTCCTATAGAAAAACCAGTAGTATTCTTTTTTATTATATCTAAACGAATACCATCATCATTATCTCCATCACTAGATAACATACTGATATTTACTGTAAAACCAGCAGGAACACCAGCAGAAGGATATAATTCCCATTGATATTCGTAATCAGTAGTTTGATTTGGGTCATTACTAATAGTTACAGGCCTACCGCTTTTACTAAACTTTAAGTTACTTAATTCTACTTGTTGAGTATAAGTACTACTATCTGTACCATTCACTCCTATATTGGTTTCAATTGTGATAGCATCTTGAGCTAATGTACCGAGCTCACAATAATTACCTGACTGTATATCAGTATTACTAACCCAATTTTCATCTTTTACGGCATTTAATCTAATTATTCTAGGCCCGTTATTATTTACTCTCCCTTCCAGGTATCCTTCATCTCTAGGGTCTTGGCTAACATAAGCATAGAGAGTTTGATTACCATTGCCGGGTTGTTCAAATCTTACAGATTGACTTCTAGCCGATTCTCCCTCGTTATCGGTTAATGCTTTAATAGCATAGTTATAGGAATTATCGGAATTCTGCCCATTATCGATTACTTGTAACCAATCTTCTGAAGGTGGTATTAAAGTAGGTTTGATATATTTCTTAGCAAATTCTACATTATTCCTTTGTAAACTTGCATAGGAAAGAATATCTCTACTAGCAACAGAATCACTGTTCATAATATCACCACTCAGAATTATATTAGTATTAGTATTACTAGCCCCTTTCCAACCAAATATGAAAATTCTCCGATAGGGTACTGGATTTACCAATAAGGTAATGGTAGGTACTGTTCCTACCTCTTTACCGTTAATTACAACTTTAGGATTATATAAAGTTATGGTATGAGTACGTGGATATTCTGATAAGTTCTGTACAGAATTAGTAATACCTATAAAGGCATTTTCAGAATCCGATTGTAGAGTAGCAGATACCTGACCACTTGGTGAAGCTATTGCCGAGTTATTTTCAGCTATGGTTCTAGAATCCCAAGAAGTAGGAGTACCTTCTACTCCATTGATAGAAGTATATTCTAGTATGTGTAAATCCATTCTTACAGAATTTTCCATACCAGTAGTACCCTCTAATTCAACTTCAGTTACATTCTCTTCTACTGTACCATTACTATAGTTTGCAGTCCAAGATATTTCATACCTTGTAGAGATTGTTGCAGCATCTTGAGTAAATGCCCAAGCATTCTCTACTTCGGCAGCACCATTATAAAACATTACACTACCAGACCGAGTTTGATTAGTAGTATTTTCTTTTACAGAAACCTCAAAATCATATTCGTAATTGATAGGATTACCACCAATTAAATCTACAGAAGCCCAATCGGTAACGGTAGAATCCAAATCGAAATCAGGTTGAACAGCAACTTTACTCGTTACTTTACCATTGATTAAGGTTTCCCTATAAGATTGAAGTGTAACAGTTATACTCTGAGCTAAAGCCGAAAACATTCCATCTGGAATTGGTTCTACATAATCGATATAATCTCTAGTAGTAATACTTGCAGCTGATTGATTAAGGTTCAAAGTAAGCTGTTTACCAGAACCTCCCTGTTGTAATACTACTGTACCTCTTCGTATACTAGCTTCAGTATTTTCATATACTGGTATAGTAACATCATAATCTGCTCCTGCTCCTGGTGTATTGGATACCTTAGTGGATAAAGTACCAGTCCAATTAGGTTTACTTATTACTGAAGTTTCTACCAAATTATAGGAAGACTCTTCTACCCCATTCACAACTTTATATCTTCCAGATTTAATTACTGCCCTAGGAGTTGCTCCTGCAGCAGCTACAGAGGGAAAGTCCGTAGTTACTCCAAAGTAATAATTATATCTAACACTTGCAGCTGACTGTTTTACACCAAGACTTAAAGTCTTACTACCATAAGCCAAGTTTAAACTACCACTAAGTTGAGATTCAGAAGTATTCTCTGGCATAGTAGCACTTATACGATATCCCACACGGAGTTCATAAGTTACACTAGTACTACTTACAAAACTAGGTTTAGTTTTTACAGTAGGAGTATCATCATGCCAAGTTGTATCTTTACCATTTACCACGTCCCAATAACCAGACCTTACTAAAGCTTTAACAGTTCCTCCAATATTTGGAGCTGTAGGGAAACTTTCTTTGATAACCAATTCTTCTCGAATAGCCACAGTACCTGCGGCCTGACTACAAGTAATGGTTACGGTTTTGCCTGAACCCACCTGCTCATATACTACAGTACCAGTTCTTGCTTGAGTTGTAGTATTCTCTTTCAGGGTAATAGCCACAGCAGCAGTAGCACTTTGTATTTCAGCAGAAGTAGATTTAACTTGGATATTAACACCTTCATGTGAACCTTCTACTAAAGAACCATTAATATATTTTTCACGATAACTACTAATTGTCCCAGATTTGGTTGTACCTAAGGCATCAAAGTTTAACGTTGGAGTAGAAGTAGTTAATGTATATCTCCATTCTACTAGATATGCACTTTGAGTTACCGTAACTTCTTTATAGACGGTATCCATAGTTGCCCTTACTACTACACTTCTTTGATTTGCAGTTGTGTTTTCTGCAACAGTCAAAGTAGTACCTGATAAACTGAATCCGGTTACTGCAGTAGGTATACTTAACGTTGGAGTACCAGTAGCATCGGATGCTGCATTAGTTGCACCTGAAGACCAATGGTTAGTTCTACTTGCCCTTGCACTTGCAGAGATTTGTGATGTACCACCTTGTTCGGTAAAGGTACTTGGGTTTGCAGAAATGGAAACTACCCATGTACCTTGACTAGTATTGGTAATCTTATTCTCTGCCTGATATATATCGATTGAGGCACTACCAGATTTACCATTAAGAGTAACGGTTAATGTACGGCTTCCCAACTTAGTTCTTGCCTTTGCAGTTGTACCAAGATTAGAACCAGAGATATTTTCAGACCATACCACTGAAGCTCCAGAACTTATAGTACCACCATCATTGGTTTTACCATTCCATCCCCAAAGTTGAGAATAGGTATAAGTAGGTGTAGCTGCAGTTCCTCCCGATGCAGGGATATCTGCGATGCTTCCTAAATATACCGTAGGTGTACCATAGGTTTTTACACCAGCTGCCTGAGACAAAACTGGTGTTAGTTTCTTACCGGATTCTGCCTGAGTAAGAGTATCGGTATAAGAACGAGAACTTTCAGACTTATTTTCTAAAGCTTCGTAATACCCACTCTCTACTGAAAGCCATGATGGTAAACTAGGCCTTGAATAATCAACATTTACTGGACTACCCACAGCTTTACCATTTATATACTTTTGCTTATTCGAAGTAATAGTTAATTCTATAGGTGTACCTTTACCACCTATAGCATTAAATACTAATGAATTATTCTTACTTGTAAAAGTATATTCCCAAGTTTCAACTCCTGCATCCTGAGTAAATTGAACTGTTATCTGTTTACCCGATTCATTCTGAGTAAAGGTCATATTAGCTGACCTTTCAACTAATCCAGTATTTTCTTTAGCTTCATATTGAGGTACAGTTTGATTATAAGATACCCAATCAGGATAAGCCGTATGTGTATAACCTACTTCAGTATAACTACCAGATATTACTCCATCTACATATTTCTGTTTTCTAGAAACTAAACCAAACCATGGATTTGGAGAAGGAGCTCCTCCACTAGCAGGAAAACTTAAAGTAGTTCTATCTACAGTAAATGTATACTTATAAGTTACCTTATGAATATCGCTGAGCTGTACGGTTTCATTGTTTCCATAGGAACTGGCATTGGATATTTCCAAGCCAACGTAATTTTCTCCCGTTCCTGTAGGAGAGAGTGCCAACAATTCAGCCTTGGTAGGGCATTCGTTTGAATCCTTACCAAGGCCTACTTTAGTTTTGACAGCACTCCATGTTGCTATCTCACCCATATTAATCTAAGTTTGTGAACAAAAGTTTTTCTCTTAACTCATCAATCTCAGCTTTCAGAAGTTTGATACCTTCGATTGCCAATACTGACATCTTAGAATAATCTACCTCTTTAACCAGGATATAGGTTTCTCCATCTTTTTCTACCTTTTCGAAGGCTTCTGGATTAGGAACTGTTTCAGGTTTAACCGTATTCTCAGAAACTAATTCTGGGAAATATTTTTCGATTGTCTGAGCAATTGTACCTATATCATGATTACCTCGAATCATAAATGAATCCGTTGGAATAGAGCAGATTTCATCGAGAGTATGTTCCAATGGTTTAATGAAAGTCTTAAGTCTTTCGTCAGATTCTTTCCATAAACCAGAAGGAGCAGATACCTTCTTAAAGATAATCTCAGCAGTAGTACCCAATCCCAACTGGTCTCTTGTTACTCCATGAGGATTACTCATGTTCTTCATGTGAGTAGTAAGATTGGTTTGAGCATTGGTACCTGCAGCCTTGGCATCTGCAATAGCCGTAGCTTGAGCAGTAGATACTGGTTTATCTGCATCTGATGTATTGTTAACATTACCCAATCCCACTTGAGCTTTAGTTACTCCATGAGGATTAGATTTATTACCAATATGGGAATCTACTTTGGCATTCACAGTAGTATCTGCTTGAGCTCTTGTTGCAGCTTCATCTGAAATTAACTTCTCTACTCTTGTAATCTCACCTTTTCGGTCATTAACTTCTTTAGTGATATTATTCTGCAGAGTAGTATCTGCACCTCTTAAGTCTTCAACAATTAATTCAACTGCAGCTTCAAGGTCAGTTCTTACTTGAGTATCTGCAGCTTCTCTGTCGGATACCTCTTTATTGATAGCAGTAGTGAGTTCTGTTTTAGCAGCAGCTATTGCAGAATTTCTATCTACTACCTCTTGAGCAATATCATCAGCCAATTCTCCTTGCAAAGCATTAATAGCCTCAGTTCTTGCTGTAACCTCATCTGAGATTTGTTTTGGTAAAGTAGTATCAAGCTTAACCTTATCTGCAGCAGCCATAACACCAGCTTTAGCAGATGATGCAGTAGGAATTTGTAATCCTTGGATACCAGTACCATCTGCCCTTTCATAATTTATGGCAGCTTTAGAGGCATCTGTAACAATTGAGATTAATCGTATAGGATTAAAAGCCATAAGAGCATTAAGATTGTCTGTAGTAGTCTTACCCTTAGCTCCATCATAAGCAGTACCAGTAATCTCTCCAATTACTACTCCACCAGAAACAATCAGAGACCAAGTAGTACCAGTCCATCTGAATTGATAACCGGGTTCTCCCGTAGTTACATTCTGATAAATCTTTCCTGCCTCTCCCGTTATTGGTGTATTATGGTCAGCATCTGCAAAGAGAGAGATATTAGAAAGATCTCCAGTGGGAGACTTATCGTATGTTGCATATACATCGATTACATCATCTACATATGAGGGTAATTGTTCAGAAGGTACTTTACCATTTTCATCCAGAGAAGCTAATCCACTAGCTTGTGCCTTAGTTGCAATGAAGGCATCTAGGGCATCCTGAACTCCTTGTATGTCCTCGGTTAATTCAGTTTTCAAGGCAGCATCTGCTTCTGTTCTTGCAGTTACCTCGTTATCAATTCGGGTACCCAATACAGTATCAGCAGCAGTTCTATCCTGAACTTCCTTATTGATAGCCGTAGTTAACTTCGTATCTAAGGCAGTATCAGCATCTTTTCGATTTTGAACTTCTGTAGCTATTGAAGCTTCTAAAGCCGTCTTAGTAGTTTGGATTAATTCTTTGAGTTCTGTTTCCAGTTCTGAAGTATCAGTTCCAAGACCATCAATCAAAGCCTTCAAAGCTTTACCTTGTTCTGCACTTAATGGTACCTTAGTTCCACCTGCAGTTAAGTTATTTACTACATCTCCTTCGATAAGAATTTTACCAGCTCTTACTGTAGAAATAGACCAAGCACCTTGAGCAGTTCTCTTGAACTCTCTGTAAAACTCCATACCTGCCAATTCATACATGAATCTCAAAGTAATGGCACCAGTAGTAGGACCACTAAGTTGTAAACTCAATCTAAATTGTTGATAGAAATTGTTGCCGGTATCTACCAATATATAAGGACGGTGTGTAGTGTTATTTGCAATCTCATTAAGCAATTCATCAGTAAATACTGCTGCAATCTCTTCTGAGGTTGCCGAAGCAGATATATTGAATGCTGCTGCCGGGATAATAATTGGTTCTAATTGAGCATCAAGTTTTTTCAAAGAATCAACTACATCAACTGAACCACCCATATAATTCGTATCAGTAAGAGCTGGCATTCCCAAATCATTGGTAAGACCTACTGCAGCTTTTACCTTATTGAATTTAGAATCAGCATCTGCTTTATCGACTTCAATTCGTTTTTGTACTTTACCAAAAGCTGCCGAAGTAGTATCTGTTACCTTTACATCCAAATCTGCAGGAGTAGTACCGGTTGCCTTTACATAGCCATCGAGTTTGATATCAGTACCATTAAGTATAGGATTAGAATCCAAACGATGAGTATTGATAGTATGAGCATTGGTGGCATCGATATTTTCTTGCAAAGTAGTATCGGCTTCAGTACGGGCAGTCTCTTCAGCAGTGATATTTTCTTGCAGAGTAGTATCAGCTGCTTCCCTTGCATCTTCTTCGTTATCGATACGAGTACCCAAAGCCGTGTCTGCAGATTCCCTGTCTGTAACTTCTTTATCAATACGAGCTCCTAAAGCAGTATCAGCTTCTGCTCGGGTAGTTGCCTCTGCAGTGATATTATCCTGCAATGTTTTATCGGCAGACTTACGTTCTGCAATTTCGGTATCAATACGAACTCCCAGGGCAGTATCAGCAGCAGTTCTTGCAGCTTCTTCTGCATCTAGAGCATCTTGAAGAGCCTTATCTGCAGCCATTCTTTCTTCCCTTTCTGTTCCCAAGTCTGCAGTATTCTGGTCGATTTTACCTTCTAACCGAATATCTTCTGCCTTACGAGCAGCAATCTCGGTTTCAAGTAAAGCCTTAACTTCCAAGTAAGAACCAGAAATGTTATTCTGAATACCTTGAATCAATTCCAAGTTTCTTTGGATATTGGCAGCATTCTGAGTAATAAGAGCATCTTGATTATTTGCTCTTGCCAACAATTCAGTACGAGTTTCAGTAACATAAGTTCTTAAATCCTCTACTGTCTTAGTCAGAGTTGTACTCAGAGTAGTAAGCTTAGCATCTAAAGCAGCATCACCTTCAACTCGTTTTTCAGTTTCTGTCTCAATCTTCGTAGTTAACTCATTTAACTTCTGAGTCATAGTTGTTGCAAAGTTGGGGTCATCACCAAGGGCTTTGGCAATTTCCTCAAGTGTATCCAGTACACCTGGAGCAGAACCAATGATTTTCTGAATTGCAGCTTCTACCTCAGCTTCTGTTTGGAATCCTGAATCATTCAGAAGTTCAGAAACTTTAGTGATATAGTTAGCATGTTCTTCAATGCCGTTCAATTTGTTCAAAAGAACATCAGTAAAGTCATTTGAAGAAAGTACTTTGCCATCTACCTTGTCTACCTTCTTAGATTCAAGACCCTGGATAGCAGTTGTACGGTCTGAGATTTCCTGGGCAATCTTATTATCTAATAAGGTATCTGCATTGGTACGGTCTGTAACTTCTTTATCGATATTTACCTGAAGAGCTGTGTCACCTGCTAAACGAGTATTAGCCTCATCTGAGATATCCTTAGTTAAGCCATTTACTTCGTCTTTATGATTTGCTATTGCAGTATCCAAATTGGCCTGTATAGCATTCTCTCTAGCGGTTGCTCGGTCTTTCTCAGTATTGATTGCTACCGTGTTAGCTTCTACCTTTGCTTTGACTTCATTTAAACCTGCAGTAGAACCAGTCTCCAAAGAATCAATTCGGTCACTTAAAGTTTTATCTGCTGCTTCCCGGTCCTTAACTTCTTGAGTAACCTCACCTTCTACTCGAGTAATCTCGGATGAAGTCTGTTGGCTTAAGTTAGATATCTGACTTTCAATCTTAGTTTCCAATGCAGCATCTGCCGACTTACGGTCTCCAACTTCTTTATCAAAGTTTACTTGAAGGATTTGGTCTGCTGCCTTTCTTTCAGCCTGTTCGGTTCCCAAGGCAATATTCGTGGTATCAATACGAGAACTGAGGTTACTGTCACCGTTAGTACGGTCTACAATTTCCTCATTAATCATATCCTTAACCTCTTTGTAGTTATCACCTACAGTTTTGGTTACAGCAGTGATTGCTTCTGAGTTTTTTTGAATGTTAGCTGCATTGGTAGCAATTGCTGTAGTATTAGCATTTACCTGAGCAGTAAGTTCATTCTTAACCGTATTGATAGCATCCCGAATAGATAAAGCCAAATCGGATACTCTTTGATTAAGAGTAGCGATGTTTTCAGTATGTGTTGCATCTGCAGCTTTTCTATCATTAGCTTCCTTATCAATGTTAGATTGCAAGGTTGTATCGGCATCTTTACGGTCTTGGATTTCTTTAGCCAAGCTATCCTTAACTACATTCAATGCAGTATCACCGATAGAAGTCTGAGCATCTACATACTCTTTAAGTTCGGTCTTAAGAGCAGCATCGGCTTCTTTACGTTCAGCTATCTCAGTATCGATATTTCCTTGGAGAGCAGTATCTGCAGCAGTTCTGTCTTCGATTTCTTGATTTACCTTCTCTGTGATTGCTGCCAACTTCTTAGTGATAGTTGTAGCGAAATTAGGGTCATCCCCCAGGGCTTTGGCAATCTCTTCCAGAGTGTCAAGTACTTCAGGTGCAGAACCGATAATCTTTTCGATTGCAGCCTCTACATCGGCTTCCGTTTGATACCCAGCATCATTTACTAATTGTGATACTTGAGTAATATAATTTGCATGCTCTTCGATACCGTTCAATTTCTGAAGTAAGATATCGGTAAGGTCATTCTTAGACAAGGCATAACCTTCTCTCTTATCCACCTTACTTTCTTTAAGGGAATTGTCTCCTGCAATACGTGCTTCCTTTTCTGCTTCTACAGCAGCAAGTACTTCGGCTTTGTCAGCAACTCCCTTATCCGATAGAGCAGTAATCTTCTGGTCAAGGATTTGGTCCTGAGCAGTACGGGTTGCTGCTTCTGAATCAATCTGACCTTCCAGAACTTGGTCTCCAGATTCTCTTGCCTGAGCTTCCTTATCAATATTAGTTTGAAGAGTATTATCGGCATTAGTTCTGTCGGCAACTTCCCTAGTCAAACCGTTCTGCAATGTTTCATCTGCAGCTTTACGATTGGTAACCTCTTCAGCAAGTTTACTTTCAAGAGCAGCATCACCAGTTTGACGATTAGTGATTTCTTCAGTGAGTTTCAACTGAATGTTTGCATCTGCATTTGCTCTCAATTGGGCTTCTGCAGCAATGTCTTGTTTGAGCTCTGCCTTATCATTGATATGCAATGTATTCAGTTGGTGAATACTTTCTGATAAAGCATCGTCAGCCGTTTTACGAAGCTCAGCTTCTTTATCTACCAAGTCTTTAGCATATGCCTTAGCTTCTGCCAATGAACCAGTAGTTTCATTTCTGAGGTCTGCAATGTCAGCAGTATTCTTATCGACTTTTGCTTCTATCTTATCTATCTTATTGATAAGGTTAGTAACTGCAGTGTCGATTTTATCATTAAGTAAATCCACTGCCTTAATGAAATTAGAGTTAACCTCACTAATTTGGGTACTCAGTTTCCCTTCCTCCTCCTTAGCTCGGTTAACTTCATCCGTCAGTGCATTACGTAAATCCGTTAGTTTGTTGGTAATTGTAGTAGCAAAGTTAGGGTCATTTCCCAATGCTTCTGCCAATTCCTTTAATGTATCAAGTGCATCATCGGCACCATCAATCAAATCACTGATAGCTTGTCTTACCTGTTCTTCAGTTTGGAACTTAGTATCATTCTCCAACTGAGAAAGCTTAGTGATGTAGTTTGCTCTTTCTTCAATGCCTTCCAGTTTCTCTTTGAGTTTATCCGTGAAGTCATTTTTAGATAAGTCGTATCCTTCTCTCTTATCTACCTTATTGGCAATAGAAAGAACGAATGCCCAGAACTCATTAATAGTTCCAGCAAACCCAGCCTTTACGAAGTCATCAAAATAACCTTGTAAAAGTCTTTGGTCAATTTCTTCATTTGTGTAATACTTACTTACGTACATATCATTATTATTTTAAGGATTGATTACTTGCTTACCACAGAAGAAGTCAGAATTCTTATCTCTGAATGGTTCTCCTTCTTTTCCACAGAAGGCATTCATTGGAATATCTGGATGTTCTGGGTCTGGGTCTCCCCCGTCTTCAATATCACCTCTGATTATTGCATAATCTGGAAGTTGATTGATACGGAATTTTATCACCTGGCCAATACCCGGATGAGGTATTATCTTATCCCAAACTTCTCCAAAGTAATCTTGAAAGCAAGTAACAAACTTACCTCCAGTCATAGACTGGAATGTGGTAACGTCTAAATTACTTTTCTTACTTTCAATATGTACTCCAGATGTACCGTTCAAGACAATCAGGTTACTATCAAACCAAATACCGTTTCCGGTATTAATTGGTTTCCATCGTAACATTAACATCTTTGCCATATACTTTTCAATTTTATTCTACGAATTGTATTTTGGTATCTCGGTCCCTTTTTAGGATAACCATGAAGACTAATGCTTCATCCTTGGCCTGAGCAACTTGTGTATCTCCAGAAGGTTTATAAGTAATACCATTAATTACGAACCTATCTTCAGACCAGTTAAAATCCCAATAGCCTTCTGGAGTTAAATGTCCCAGTTGTTCTATATATGATTTAGTAACCAGTATTGATAAATTCTCATCATCGAGTTCTCCAGTTACTGTTGCCTTATTAATAGGCCAGTTTCTGAAGGCATTGTAATAACATAATGCCTCGATTGGTATATTATAATATTTAGGGATTTCATCTTCTCCATGACTTAGGAGTTGATTTACATTCTTTGCCCAAGTTATAGTTTGCCTACCAGCATCTATATCCAAGAAATCATTTATAATCTTCTTGTATCTATCCCAAGACCGGTTCTTAACCAATCTATGAGGAGTCTTGGTCATCGTTTTCTAATTAAGGTTCTACCATTACGTTTTACTGGAGAGCTGGGGTTTGGCCCATCTATTAATCCAGGTCTTCTTCTGTCTACTACTCTTGGAACTACTACATGACTTGCTTGGTCACAGAATGGTAAGTAGATTTCCAATCGTCCAGCTAACATACAAAGGTTTTTTCTTAACTCGTCTATGATACCACCAGGTTGCATTGCTTGAGAAAATGTTTTCCATAGGGAAGATGTTGCATCGGCAAGTGTATCATAGTACTGTACTTCAGTAGGCCCAGTTGTGATTTGTTTGATTCTATCACCTCGAGCTTGTTCCGGTTTAGAAGAACCATCACCAACTTGTTCTTTGGTTGAAGTAAGTTGACTTAGGTATTCTCCTGTACTTGTTAATAAATTAAGGAGCTTAACATTGAGATAATCCCATGCTGCCAATTCCATAATTAATTGGTTTTCTAGAGCTTCATACATTAACTCATCATTATATTTATCCAGTGGGATAGTATGATTTACTAGCGGTTGGATATATAACTGCCATTTAGTTATGTACATTGCTTTCTCTTCTGATGACATACCATCTGAGATTTCTGAAGGAATGTAATAATTAATTAGGTTATATATACTATCGGTTAATGTAGTTTTGGACTCTGTATTTACAATTACGATTTTGGTTGCATTTAAGTTAAGTCCTTCGGAGTTCGTTATGTTCAACGCTACTGTATAGAATCCGGACTTTTCATAAGTATAAGTAGGTTGTTTAACATCATAAACGGACCCCTTATCATCACCAAAGTCCCAGTCAAAAATGGCCTTGGCTGGGACTTTGGTTAATACTCTAAATGAAACTTCCAGACCATTCGCAATAGCTACAAAGTCTAGATTGTCCATGGTATCTTATTTTTTAGATTCTTCGAACTCTTCCAACAGAACCTGAATCAGAGTTTCAACTGTATCACCTTTGTCGGCAACAATTTCGTGACGAGCAGCGATAAGGGTTGCTTCTTCGAGAGTATAGGCTTTGGCAATCTTTTTGATTTCCATACCCTTTTCGAACTGAGCATTCAGTTTCTTTTCCAACTTATCGATGTCATCATTGGAGTATTTGTCGACAGCTTTCTTATCAAGAACCAAACGCAGGTGACCTGAATTCAAAGCCATCTGAATCTTTTTAGTTCTGTACTGTCGAGCACTCAATTCTTTTTCTTCTCCTCTACAAATTGTAATACCTGTAGATTGGTCATGGAAGCTGTAAGCTTTAGCACCTACAGTTACTTTATATTTATCCATAATTTTACTAAGTTTTTAGATGTTTAAAATTAGGGGTAGGTCCTCGCAAAACCTACCCCATCAAGAAATGGAATTATTTGTAAAATAAACCAGGTGTATTATTACTCAAGGTTAACCAAGAGATACGGGTCAATATTCATAAATTCGGGGAATCCAAATTCTGAGAACTTCTTCTCTGCAGACAGAATCAATGCAGCATCCTGATACATCTTAGAGAAGCCTGTAGTCAGAGTAGCATAGATTGCCTGAGTCTGATTTGATACAATTCTTTCTGATTCAAGCATCAACTGTTTTGCAGTCAGTTTAATCAAAGCAGCAGTTGTATCAATCAACAGCAAACCTTGGTCAGGTGTTCCCGGATGAATATAGAAGTTAGCATTCTTAGGTACCGGAGACTTCACGTTCAGTGTAGCTTCAGTTGTACCAGAATGACGTTCTTTGAATTCCGGCAAGTTCAGCATTTCGATTGCCTGGTCTTCACCACCAATCATAGTAGTAAAGTTACGTCCCATACGAGCAGCTCTTACCCAGATATGTAGCAAGTCTTTGTAAGTGATACCATTCGTAGTTTCATATACACCGATAACCGGAGCAGATTCTGAACCATCAGGTTTGTTACCGTTGATAACAACATCCATTGCCAGAGTATCCATTGCATAACCAAGCTGAACACCGAAGTCACGAAGGTAGATTGCCAATACATCCAGAGATACGTAGTTACGAACTTCATCAGTAAGTTTGAATCCCTTACCAATTTTGAAGAGACTTACTGATTTCTGTCCAAAGCTTACATCTCCCAATGGGATAGTTTCTGCTTCGTTAACCTTTGCAGGTGCAGCATCGGACATATTAATCATCGGCATGATTGCGCTAAGACCACTGATTGACTGGTCAGATGCAATAATCTCCGGATAGAACGGAGCTTGACGCATACCAAGAGTGATAGCAGAACGAATGATTTCCGGAACAATCCAACGAACATCTTGCTGAGGCATCGTGAAGATGTTTTCCATTGTGTCGATTTTCGGATTGATATCCAACTTCTCGAACAATTCATCTTGGGTAATACCCCATTTACCAGTGGTAAGTTCACCTAATGTGATGTCCACAGGTTTTTTGTTCTGTGAACCTTGACGGTAAGCATCCAACTGCTGTACCATTTGAGGAAGTTCTTTTGCGAAGTCTTCTCTCTTCAATTTTGAAATATCAACTTTTTCCATGTTTCTTCTTCTCTTATTTAATAAGTACTTGAATTACCTCGTTTGCCTCATCTGCAGGTGTGATGGCAATGAAAGGTGTAGCATCTGTTGACTGGTTTGCTTTTACAAATCGGCCGTTCAGTAAGTCACCAGAGGGAACTACATATCCTGCTTTTAAGTCAGCAGCATTAGATACCCAGTTACAAATCATGTAACCTTCCACAGCAACAGTTACCTCTACTGGGAATTTGTTCTGTGCCTGGTAAGCAGGATTTACATTGTCGGTTACTGCCACTCCGATATATACCTGAGTAGATTCAGTGTAAGGTTCAATTAAACCGTCTTCTCCAAGAGCTACCGGCATACCTTGCAAAATTGTTTCACCATCTTTTACACAGAAAGCTTGGTGCAATTTGTGTGATTCACTTTTGTAAATCACCGCTCTTGGGGTCTTTTCCCCAAACAGCGTCATTGGCTGGTCTTTGTTTACGATTTTAGTCATAACAGTGATATTTATCGATTATTACTTGAATTTCTTCTTATACAAGTCTTCGAGGGTTTCCGAAGTAGACTTGGCTTCTGCATTCGAAGTAGTTGCAGGTTTCTGAGTTCCAGTCTTTTCATTAGTCTCTGCAACAGAAGAAGCACGGCTTACATCATGAGAACCACAGCTTGCACATACCATTGGGAATTTTTCTTCCAGACGACTCTGATAATCCTTAGTTAAGGAGATGAGAGTAACGATGCCAGTAGTTTCGGCATTCAACATTGTAACAATAGTTTCATCGGCTTTGTCACCCATCAACTTCTTGTAAGTAGTAACAGCATTTTCACGGAGAGAAGCAATGTGATTCTTTCCTACAGTTGCCATTTCCTTCAAGTTTGCAACTTCTGCATTCAGGTTGGTAATCTGTTCTGTAAGAGAAGATTTCTCTGTAGTAAGATTATCTACCGTTGTCTGAAGACTGTTTTTGGATGATACCAAGCTTTGAATACAAGAAATAACTTCTTCCTGAGTCATTTCTTTGCCCTCTGCCAGAGATAACATATTATCTCCGAAAAGCTTTTCTAAAAATTCTTGCAATTCTTTGTTCATATTTTCTTTATTAGGATTATGATTTTCTTGGGTACCATTATCATTAAAAGAATCTGGAGTATTGTCCTTTTCTTGGAATGAGTTGAAATCCGTTTTGTAGTCAGTAAAGAAGTACTGTTTGGACTTGTCATCCCGATATTCCTCATAAGAAGACCAGGTTCTTTTTGCAAAGGTTGGATTAATGATTTTACCATCTTCACCAATCTTTTGAGCAAATGAATCAGCTCCATGAGATACCAGGGATGTTTCCATATATCGAACTACCTCAGTAACTATTCTACGAACCATTTCACCTTTAGAGTCATAAGTACCAAGTTTTTGATAGAATTCACCATCTTCCATTCCTGGGTGTGATTTATTCCACTTAAACTGTACTGTTACCGAGTTACTATGAATTGAAGGAGGTTCCATGAGAATACCTCTAGCAATTCTTGGGTTAGCTTTACCATCAATCTTCAAAATACCGTTGATACCTGCAGGTATAGTAAAGCTTCCATCCTTATAAGACTCCTGCCACATTACTTGAGATACAGCTCCAATTGCATTACCAATATTTGTTTCATGGTCGCAATTTACTGTTTGCCCGAGTAACATTTTCATGGAAGCCTTAAGTACTCCATTCTGACCAAAGTCAGTAGGATTCCAGTTCTTGGATACAATCGTTTCAGAAAGTAACCTAAACATTGGTTCTATGAACTCTTCGTCCTTCGGAGTAAGTTCCGATTTATCAAGGTTTGGATAATAGGTATTATAATCTATATCTCCTCCCCAAAATCCAAATTGAGCAATGGTATCCGGTGTCGGAGTCTTCCATTTGTAATAATTCTCTGAGAAAGCCTGGGCTCCAACTGCTTCTGGGATATACCCAGCCATAATGGTATGACCCTGGCCAATCACCATTGAATCAAGATGCTCTTTGTTTCTTTTAGTAAATTTACTCATCTTGCTTTTGTATTTTGGTCTCCACGAGATGGAGCCGGATTAGTTTTATCTCTTGACCTACGAGCAGATTGATTTTTATCATCTTGCCTTTGCTTCTTCTTAGTTCCTTCTTGAGGGTCTGAGTTACCGCCTTTAGCAAATTGGTCCTCAAGTGAAACTCTTGGTTCATTCTCATCAGGAGAATCATAACCCATTGCCCAAGCATATTGGTCTTGGCTAATGATACCAGCCTTATATAATAAATCCAGGTTTTGGATTTTATACTGAAGACCTTGTTGAACCTTAACTTCATCAGAGATAGTTGAAGTTCCCCATGATATCTTTATTCCCTTATTATCAAAGCCTGCCAGACGCAGTTCTAGAGAATAAAGAAAATCCAATACATAAGTTACAAGCATTTGGATATTTTTTAACTGGCTGATTAATTTAGACAGCATTATACCCGTTGCTCCCTCTCCCGTTGTTGAACTAACTCCAATAAGGTTTCCATTAACTCCCAAACCATTTGCAACTGATTGCTGATTCATGTTCCAGGGTTTCTCAATATTACCAAGCTCCTTGGTAGTTGAATTGAGTTTAAACTCATGGTCATCAATATAACCAGTTACTATTCCGTCCTTCATGCCATTACGAAGATTTCTTTTCAAATCCTTTAGTGTACGTTCAAGACGATTCTGGTAAGCTTGTAAGCTTTCATTAGGATTCTGGTCTGGTTTAGTCATCTTAGCTTCCAAGAATCCTACCATACCAACCATCTCCATTATGTGTTTGAAGTTAACCTTCATATCATGTTGACCTTTTAATGAATCCAATGCTGCCATAAAAGGAGGAATCCCATAAGGCTCATCGGTATCATTAAACATACCAGCATACACATAAGTTTCTGGGTTTAGTTTGATATAATCTTGGTGCTTAACAAAGTAATTCTTATTCCTCTGGTAAGGAGAATATACTCCATTGTTCTCCCTTTTGAAAACAATGTTCTCGGGTCTAAGGAATAAGACTGTATCCAAACCTTCTAGCCTATCATTTGGAACTCCTTCAACAGATATAGCTCCACTAACAAGGCATTGTACAATCATCTTATTAACTAGACCGTCTATACCAGCAGTATACCTAGACCATTTCTTAGTAGCTTCAGTAAGATGTTTTCTCATTTTATCTGCTTCGGCATCTGAATTATTTGGGAATGTTACCGTATGACCAGTATTTGCCAA
>ULOI01067418.1_pt1 | contig 17494 bp, 15 predicted proteins | sample 1952231 | NCBI WGS metagenome assembly ULOI01 (sample SAMEA4835593, study PRJEB28245) | human gut metagenome | biome: gut microbiome; material: fecal sample | place: Denmark | collected 2008
GCATAAGTCTTCTATACTGCCAATCGTATTAACAGTACGTAACAATGACGTTTCTTCCAGTCGGCGATCCAGTCCGTTCAGCAGAATTGCGGCTTGTCCTGCACGCAGTCCCGTATAATCGTCGCTCAACAGCAAGCCGGTCTGTTTTCCGTGTACGGACCAATCTCCGGACCAGATATCGATCGGTCCAGAATTCGAGAAATCTCGGATATACGACGCTCGATCGTATTGAATTCGATGCGTATCGTAGAACTCGGTATTCCGGTAATTCAGCCCGTTATGGAACATGGACTGCAGTGTATTGGATCGAAATGCCTGTGCAACATCCAGCTTACCGAGAATGACTGCCTGCGCAATACACTGTTGCTGCAGCGTGTCGGTCAGCCACACGTACAGCACACGTTCTCCGACCTGATAGGTCGGTTGCTGCTGTACACCGGCTACAGAAAAAGATTGCCCTCCCAACACTGTGGCATCGATAAACTGCGGATACTCTTCCAGTGTTATGGAGGGTCGAATCTGATACCAGTTCAATACCGGATTCGCCAGAACGACGATACCGGTATCGAGACTGAGCGCCGGTGCGTAAGTTTGCGGAAACGGCCACATACGCACTCACTTTCCTGTTACACGGTGGTTTGAATCCCGGTACCTGCGAGGCCTCCCACATAGTTGCCGGTATACCCGCCGCCAGTGCTTGTACTCGCAGATCCGCTGGAATCTTTCGAGTTGATCTCCACACCGCTGATCGCAAAGGTCATATTACAGGTCTGCAGCAGAATGCCGTTGTCCTGAATCTGTCCTGTGATCTGAATCTGCGCATGGAGCAGTCCGGATACTTTGATCACGGATGCGCCGCTGTCGCTGGACGAACCGTCGCTGGAGCATGTCTTGAATCCGCTGTTTGCTTCGATTGTGCAAACAGGAAGATTACAAACGTCTTCACCTGAAGTCGCGTCCATCAGCTGTTCGAAGTCGTCTGCGCGACCGATCAGACCGCTCAGACTCAGCTGTCCTTGTCCGTATCCGACAATCGCGACGCGGTTGTTTCGATTGAACACGCGTTTCAGCTGAATCGAGCGCTGCCAACCGATCGAATAACCATCGATCAGGTATCCGTTCTGCAGCGTGTAACTGCTGGTGCCGTTCTGCAGGTTACTGAAGGTGATTGTATTCCCACCTGAAGTACCGTAGATTGCATCGATTGTACCGCCTGTGTCAAACACTTGGGCCATGTTATGTTACCTCCTTACACCAGGTTGAATGTGAAATCACCGTTCAAGAACGGCTTTGGCAACGTCGGTCTGAATGTTCCGATGATACCGGTATTGTTCGCCGGGTCTTCTTCCAGGCTGACAATTTCGAACGCGGTCATCTGCGGACCGTACTGTGCTGCATACGTCCGTCCCATGATCTGATCTGCGATCGCATAAATATTTGCTCGCATCTGTGCGAGAAGCGCATCGGTCACGTTCGCATTTCCGCGAAATTCATGCAGCCCGAACCGAAATTCCCGGACGATGCTGTCGGCATTCGACACAACGGAATCTTCCTCTGCGATCGTACCATCCGTACGTGTCGTGATCTGGTGATACGTGATTGCATTGCCGAACGAGTCGTTTGCAACGATCCACACACCACCATCGTTCATCGCTTCGTATTCCGAATCTGTGAACTTCTCCGCATCGGTAACGGTAATACCGGGAACTGTGACGTCGGACAGCGGTGCATGCGGTGCCGACGCGGCCCGCAACGCTGCCAGAATACCGGGAAGATACGCCAGATCGATGTCGGTGTATCCGAGCGCATTGATCGAGCTGGCCCACACCAGATTGATCCGATAGTTGTTCCAAGACCGTGCTTCTGCTGCCATCGCATTGGCATACTGCGCGTTTGTCATCTGCCGGCTGAACACAATCTGCGACATCATATCGACGTCTGCTGCATTTGTCAGCGCCACAGTCGAGCTATCCACGACACGAGCCACTGTATAGCTCTTTGTTTCATAGGAGTCAGTAACCGCGTTAAAGCTGTTAACAACCGTGACTGTATCACCGGCACGAACTCCGCCGCTAATAGCGTTACCAGGCGCTTCCAGGGTAAGTTCGCTATCGTGGATCGTACCCAGGATGATACTGCCGTTATCATTTTTTTCATAATAGGTGCTCACCTGCGTTGTCAGCGGTGTGAACCAGCCACGCTTGAACTGTGCAATTTCCGGCGCAGCATACTTGCCAATGACTGCGCTGACAGCTGCCTGCACTGCAGCAGTCTGCCGGAAGCAGACAATTGCATACAGTTCCTCGTATTTACCGGCCAGCGCAACCGCACGTTCATAACCGGCATCGGTATCCTCTGCAACCGACATCATATAGAACGCAGTACCGCCGGCTGTCAATGCCAACCGATACCACATGCCCATCGGATTCTCCGGAACTGCCAGTCCGGCGAATTCAGCGGCATATTCGCTGCGGGCGTCGATCACTTCCAGTGACTCATCCAGCAACTGCTCACGATAGGCAACGTACATATCACCTTCCATCAGCATATAACGCGACTCGCCCACAGACACGTAGACCGAATCTTCAATTGTGATATTGCTGGTTGTCGCATGCCACATCGACTCGCCCACCGACACATCGCCGACCGCGACATTGTGGCTGCAGACCGAGATTTCCAACTCTCCTGTCAGATGTGTTCCAGGCAGTTCTTTATTGATCATGACAATATTGACTGCGCCGTCCCGTGCCGCTGTACAGGAAATCTGGAAACGATCATTTACCTTATAGGCGGTCGACGTGATCGATGCGAATGTCAGTTTCACACCGTATGCGTCGATCGCAGTTGCTTCACCCGCAGTAAAAGCAATGGTTGCCTGGTATGTGGCACCAGCAAGCGCGATGACGCGAGCAGAGAGCGTACCACCTGCAGAACCAGAACTGGACGAGCCGGTTCCTCCATTCACACTGACGATCTCCAGCAAGTACGTGATATCGTTCGATCCGGTGAATACGGATCCGGTTGTCGCAGGAGCTGTGCCGGTACCGGTATTGTCAGAGCCATACACAGTTGAAGACACGTTCGCCGCTTCTTGTTGTGCCTGCACATCAACAACGGTAGCCGTTACGGTATCACTGCCGGTTTTTGCAATGTACAGCATGTCTCCTTCCCGTACATCGTATCCACCGAGTTCCGGAGCACGTGTAACACCGTTTTCCGTTTGAACTGCCTGCTCGAACGTCAGTTTGTTCGGCGCATCCTCAGTGCTGGATGCTGTCAACGGTGTCTCATTTACCCTCAACAGCGCATTCGACACATACAGCGTCGCGCTGTCCACGTCGATCAGCGAATTCCCTGCGTTTGCAGGCCACGGAATATTCTTCAATTCATTGTTGGTTACATCGTATGTTCCGATCGAACCATCCGCATACCCGTCACCGACGCCGTGCACCGCGTAACGCGGCGCAATCAGCACTGGACTCAATGCACGGCGATCAGCAATTGTACCGATGGGTCCGTACGTCTGGGTGATTCTTGTTCTTGGCCGAGCATTTGAAGCCATGTTACCACCTTTGTTTCATTGTTTAACACTTAAACAGGAGTGTTGATAATACTTACCTGCCTTAATATATCTTGTATGCCTGTCGTTTTCCAAATAGGAATCGGGAGCTGTAACCCGATTGACACCTTGCCGATGTAAAAGTTTGGATGCTGAATATGATCATGTGTAATTGAAGAAAACTGGATGTCCTGAACAAACGCGCCCTCAGATCTCAGCTCCTGTATCAGCGCGGATGTGTAATAACACACTTCATATCCCAATTCATTCGTCAACGCATCCGCATACGTCGAAATCGTAACAGAACACGCGGTGCTCATAAACGATCCGTGTACCTGACTGTTCGGATGAAACGGTTTGAACAACAGCGTCTCACGGTTAAATGCGACAATCGGATTCGCGGATTCGGTCGGAAGCGCCGTTGTTGCATCCTGAAAGACGATTTCGCGGGATTCCGGCAGCAGTTCGTTCGTCAGATTGGGATTGATGAAATCCCTCCGGCTCAAATGCGTTTGAATCGCGGAGACCAGTACACAATATCCGTGCATCGGATCGCAGTTAGTCGTCGCAGTCATCTGTCATGTCTCCAATCTGCTGCCGAATATACTGAATCAACGGACGGTACCGAGGCTCTTCCGGTGCCAGTTGTTTTGTTGTCAGTGTATACGCTGCCGGTGCGTTCGCAATCGACGCCGCGACAGTTTGATCTACAACATCGTAAATCTCGTTGCCGACTACAATCAGATCGTATTCGCGCAACCGTCCGTCAAACACAGTACGAAACGCATTGAACACGATATTTCGCTGAATCTCCTGCGGCGCTTCTTTTTTGTCATCTTTCGGAGGCACCAGCAACATTCGTTCTCTACGCGGCCACAGATAATAGCCGTCCTTAATTCCCGTACCAAAACAAATCGGGCAGGCCGGATTCAAAGCAGTGCCGCCACCCCCGCTGCAAATACCGTTCCCGCACAACGGACAGCTCTCGCCAGCTTTACGCCGCATCAGAATGTATACCAATGGCGCTCCATACGGATGCGCCCGCATCAGGATTTCTTCCCGACGCTTAACCTCTTTAATCAGAATTCGCGCCTGTCTTCCCAATACCAGCGGTTGCACCATCGGACTTTCGTCTTGTTCTCCGTCTGTGCATGTGGCAATCACTTTATACGCAGTTGTAAGTCCGTCATTGTACCGCTTAATCATGACCTGGTCTGTCGTGACGCCCAGTTTTACAGGAGTCCACTCCTTTCCAGTCGTTGTTCCATACACATCAAACCGCATCGGTATATAACCGTCACGAAGACCCCAAAATACAAGGTCTCCGTTCAATACCTCCCGGCAGTTGATGAACTGAAACAACTCGTGTCTCATCGTTTTACACCGACCTCCAGGTCCAGGAATCCTTCCGGATACAGGCCCAGAGCGTCCATAGACGCTTTCGGTCCTTTAATCGCAAACGAAATCGGTTTTTGAAAATGATTTCGAACATCCGGGTTCGACAAATCATACGAGTGCTTCACCTGCGTCGGGATCTCTGTCCCGTTGCGGAACGATCGTTCCCCTTTGCGCGTACCTGCGATTTTACGCAGTACATTGTTTCCCGCACCTGTCATAAAGTCTTCTCCCTATACGTAGTAATTCAATCCTTGGAATCCACGCAGATTTTCTTCGTTTTTCATTTGAGACATTCCATCAATCCATTGCCGTTGATAAACAGCGATCAATTGCTTGACTGCATCGGCACGTCTCTCTAAGTCTACAGTAACACCACCCGACTGATATGTCATACGATTCCGCTCCAAAAAAGTCCAGAGCGACTGCATCAGCATAAAAATCGTACCACACCGCAACACTTCCGGATACGGAAATGACGCGCCGGTGTAATTATTCAACACCGGACCACGATTGTTCCACTGCTGAATCGCGCGATTCACTGCTTCAATAATATCGCCAGTACCGATTTCAACGCTTTCCAGCAGCTTGTTGTCGTCTTCACAGATGTCAGCAAACTGCATACGAACAGAATCCAACGTCATATAGTGATCGGGTTTAGGATCTACCGCTTTATCGACACACAACCAGCCCTGATATACATTCACAGGCTGCTGCGCTTCATCCCGAAATACACAGTGCAGCTGATAATAACCACGTGGCATGCAACCTGGAACCGACAATCCGACATCAACGCACGTAGAGTCTGGCGGAATGACAACAGGATCTGCCTTTAACCGCACAATGTGCAACGCAGGAAGATCTCGAATTGTCAAGATCATATCCACAGCTGAAATCTTCCGATGGGATGCAGAAGACGGCGAATCTTTCAGTTCAACTGTAAATTTGTTCAACATTCCGGATGTCAGGACAAGTCCCGGCATTCCCTGCCGCCACTTTACCGGACGTTCTAACGATTTAAACAGTGTGACTCGATCCATCTTCTGCCTCCACTCGGATTATTTCACCTGACGCCGACCGCGCTTCGGTTTATCTGCTCCGATTTCCACGACTTTCAGCGTATCCGGATGACCAGCCATCGCATCCAGCGGGCTGTCTGCGGACTTTTTGCTGCCGGCTACATTCACTGTCTTCATTTCGGTAACCGGGGTTTTTGTCTGCTCGAACATTCCAGCATATGCGCGATCTGTTGGATTTCCCATCGGCAGATCCTCCGGCGCTTGTACATTGCTGATTGTCATAGCCTCCGGCTTGGATTCCTGCGGTGCCGCATTCTTGTTCTCGTCTGCAGACGGGATAGTACCGACCTCGCTGAATGACTCATTTTGTACAGTCGGAATCGCCGCTTCCTTTTTCTGAACATCTGGAATCAGCTGCGCAGGTTTGGCTGGAGCCAGCGGAACAACTTTCTGTGCGCCCTTGATTTTATTCCGGGCGCTCATCGACAGCACGAGGGGAGACCGATCCGCCTCTTTCACGGTAAAGCGATCGTCGCATTCATACGAAATCGAGATCCGACCATTCAACGCATCCACAACCAGCAATTCCGATTCCACGTTGTTTTCCATCCGGGTAAACAGATCACCACTGCATACATATTTGGATCCGGTTGTTCCGGCAGGTCCCAGAAAAATCTGAACGCAGCTGAACCGATAATTGACAGCGCGCTCCGTGCAGTTTTCAACAACGGTTTTAATTGGGGAAATCATAGCTTATCCTTTCTATTTGTGAGAAGGCAGGTAAACAGGCAATCCACCCGTTTACCTGCCTTCATAACAGTTTCAGTTCGTATTACGCGCTGGCACTGGAGGTCTCTTCCTCTTCATCGTCTTCATCCAGCCAGTTGTCCTGCGAGCTGCCCTTGAAGTCGGCGCGGAAGACGGCTGCCGCATTCGGGATCGACATACCGATGGTTTCATGCGCATGCATTTCAATCCAGGTATCATCGATGGTATTGGTGAAGATCGAGGCTTCGCCGTAGGTGACGAAATCACCGCAATACTGCGGTTCCGCGAAGATGTACATCGCCTTCATCGGGATCAGACCACGGTCCAGCGCAGTCTTCCAGCTGATGCCGGCGAGACTTTCCTCAAGTGCGCCAATCCGCCCGAACAGAGTCGGCTCGGTGAAAGTGCGACCCTGGGTATCGGCACGGAATGTAGCGATCAGGTCAAACCAGAACGACCGGTGAACCAGAGCCTGCGACGGGTTCAGGTTGTTGGTGCCGAGCACCATACCCTTCACAGCATACTGCACACTCTGCGTGGTGACAGATGCACCAACGTTGATGTACTGACGGCAACCGATTTCCGGATTGACCACGCCCTTTTCACCCACTGCATAATTGCAGAGGCCGACACCCATCTGGTCTTCCTGAGCCAGGATGTCCTGCAGCATCAGGTCGTGGAACACATCCACGAGCGATCCACGGAAGGACACGAGGTAGATTTTGTCCGCCCGATACTTCGGGGTCCAAATCCGCTGCATGAAGATCCGGTAACGCGGTGCGTCCATCTCTTCCGCGAAGGTGCCGGTATCGTAGTTGACGCTGATCGCGCCGGCCGATTTCGGGACCATCTGACGAATGATGAACGGTGCGTTGGTGTCGACAGCCACGTCGAAATCCGCATCAGTCACCGGGGTGGGCGGCATGATCTTGCGGAAGATACCGTCCTGCCGTTGGTAGGTGCGCAGCCACTCGGAGAGGCGATCGCTGGCTTTTTTCTGAATCGAAACGTCAGCATCAAACAGCTGATCGATGATCTCCTGATTCTCGGCGCGTTGCGCTGCGGCGGAAAGTCTTGTATTTTCCATCGTTATTGTTCCTCACGTTTTGTGAATTAGGCTTCCTGGGCGGGCAGCCAGTAGCAGGTGAACGACAGAGCGGGAAGACCTTCTTTGTTCAGATCCACCGGGGCATCGACGGAACCGACAATGACGTTCTCGTACGGCTTGTTGTTCTTCTTGGTGACTGCCGAGCAGGTTTTACCCTGATGCTCGATTTCGCCGACGGACAGGAGGTCGCCGATTTCGTAGGTCAGGGAAGAGTCCGCGTCGAACACGGTAGTACGGACACGGTAATAACCCGCACACGGCAGCAGGGTCAGAAGACCGCCGGCAGCGTTGCCACGTTCGCTCTGCACTTCCATCCGATCGTTACCGACCGCGACGACATAGGCCATCGGGTGATTGCCCGCAGTGCCTTTTGCGACGCCGGTCTTCGCGACGTTGTTCTTGTCGATCGAGCAGACCGAGCCGGTCGGGAACCAACCGCCTGCGGCGAACGTGACCGAATTGTACATGCGGGTATCGGTCGATACATCGCCCTGATACACCACATTGTAATTCTTCCGCTTCCATGCGGGCGGCATGTTTGCGGTATTGCCGAGCGGATAATTTTTGTTGGAGACTGTTTGACCGTTCATGATGATCACAATCCTTTGTTTGTGTTAGTTGTTCGAAGCTCCACGCCACACCTGCACGAAAGACCTTCGATAGCTCGGAGCCGTATCGGCAGGTCCTTGCGCGGCGGCAACAGATTCGTTCGAGGCAGTCTTCGCGACCACCTGTCCGACCTGTGCGCCGGAAACGACGTTGTCGATATAGTCACTCGCCATTTTGGACATCACACTCAGCAGCTTGTTCGGGTTCTGCTGAAATGCGCTGACCAGGTCATCCGGAGTGTACTTGGTGTTTCCATACATTTGGCAAATCTTCTCAGACGCCTGTTTCAGCAGCTTTTCATCCAGTGCCGGAGCACCGGAGGCAGACGCCTGCTTAGACAGCGTTTCTGCGTCCTTTTTGGCAGTTGCCAGTTGCTGAGTCAGTGTATCAATCGCACCACGTTGGCGGTCGATCAGAGAAGCCTGCTTTTGAATCAGCTCGCCGCTGGCCTTGACGTAAGCCACGGTATCCGCAGCGTTCTGTGTAATCACTTTGAAGTCCTGATTCATTTCGTTTCTCCTTAGCATTTACCGAGCGCCTTTGCACGAGATGCAAAGACAGACGGATCGAGGTTAAACGCCTGATTCAGCATTGCAGTGGCAGGTCCACGCAGCGGGAAATCCGATGCGGTACTCGCCATTTTGTCCATCACCGCAGCAGCCTGCTCATCGGGGACCACGAATGCGCCGCTGTCATCAGTGGCACTCAGCGCCTGCTGTGCGTCTGCAGTCGCACTGGCGTCCTGAATTGCAGCGATTGCGACCTGTGCGGCTTCCTCGTCACTGATGCCGGGAGCTTGCGCTTTGATCGCCTCGGTGAGCTGACCAATCAGCTCGGCAACCTGACCTTCGATTGCCGCGCTTTCCACGGCAGCTGCATCGGCTGCAGGATCGACGCCGGCATCAGCGGTAGCGGCTGCGGCAGCAGCATCACTTGCAGCAGCGTCGGCAGCTGCCGCGTCATCTGCAGCAGTGGCAGCGAGCGCAGCCTCTTCACCGGTTGCTGGAGTCGTTACAGGAGCAGCGCCATCATTCGGTGCTGCACCTTCTCCAGTTTCATCGTCGTCATCTTCATCTTCATCGTCATTCGCAGATTTGAACAGGCAAGTCGGATCACGCAACACCTGTTCATCCAGCCACTGGCACAGTTGCTCGGACGTCACTTGTTGTCCTTCCGCAGACGCGCGCTTGGTCAGACCATCGATATCCGCAGCTTTTGCATCCATGCCCGCATAATAGGAACACATCCAGTCAATCAGCGCTTGACAGGACGGATCGCCGGCATCGGCGCGCTTGGCGATGAAATCTTCCAGCAGGCCAGTCATGGCCTGTGGGTCACTCTCGGCAGATGCAAATTTCTGCATCAGTGCGCCGGTCTGCTGTTCGTTCATACCGGCGATTCTCTCCGCAGTCACCAGCAGGGCGGCGGCCTGCTTCTGCACCACGGTGCGAGAGTTCTCAATATCTTTCACTTCCTGATTTTCGGGATCCTCGTTAGTCGGGATCTTGATGTCGATACCGGTTTTATCACCGGTGTCCGGTGCCGATGTCGCGGCATCGCTCTTGCTGCCCGGAAGGTCGTGCTTCTCATTCGAGTTCACATCAGTAGTGACATCGGAGATAACGCCTTTCTGGGCAGACGCCGGATCTTTCGCGTCTGTTTGCTTCACGCCAGGCTCTGTCTGATCCTCAAGCCCTGCCTTTTTCTGCAGGGCTGCGGCGACGGAGACTTTCTGCAGCAGCTTTTCAGTCAGCGTATTGGCCATCTTTGTGGTTCCTTTTATTTAATGTTCCGTCACAGCATCTGCTGCAACAACGTCATTGTCAACTCAAGCGGCGAAAACCGGCGCGTTGCGGACACCAAATAGTTCGCATACTCTTTCGCAAGAACATCCGGCACAGTATCTGCCCGCCTACAGCATACAATAATAGTTTTTGGATTTGTTTTCAAATCAACGGAATCCATCACATTCTCCAACATACCAGATACAAAATGTGAAGGATCCATCCCTTTTTGTTCTTTATATCGATCAACCGCTGCCGTCAGATTCCAATCCTTATAGGGTTTTGGTTGGAACGTCATGTCTTCGCAGAACGCATCTACATCAGGAGACGAGAGCAACTCACCAAATACACCGGGTAAGTGCTTCCGCAGAGATTCTGCGTCAGCGCCCTCGGTGCATCCGCACTGTCCCGGCAAAAACAACTCCAGAAAATCTTCCGGAGACAGTACGCACTTTCGATCCTCCAATGCACCGAGGAACTGATTCTCTCTGCTATACTGAAGGAACTTTTTCAATTCTGCAGCACTATTCATGCTCGACGCATTTTTATGCTGTTTGAAGAATCGGACAATATTCCGATCCAGCGAACCCTTCTCAGCAGTCGCAATGATCTCTTTTTCGATCTTCGACAGCTTTTGCAACGTATCCAACCGTTCCTGCCCGTGCGCAGTTTTCAGAATCAGTGAGGCAGACGCGGGATGGATCGGATGCGGCTTCCATTGTGCGAAATCAGTTGCGGAGGCAACTTTCTTAATGGAAAACGCGATCTTTTCCGCAGGAGAGGCGACACGGCTGATGTCGTGATACAGCGTCTTATCTGAAATAACGTAATACTGCGCGCCTTCATCGTTGATCTGTCCGCGCTGGTATTTATAGTGATCGCAGTGCTCACCTTCCGTATGTGCAACTCGTCCGCAGTAGCTGCAGATATCATGCGCCGCATCACACCCGATGGAAAACTTCATAGGATGACCTTTGGACAAATGTTCAATATCATCCCGCCAGAGATCAGTTTTCACACCGATGATCAGCTCTCCGCGATGCATATCCGGATTCACTTTCGCTGCGACGATGTAACCCTGCGGTTTTGCACCGTCACGCGAAGAGAAATGCTCCGTATATACACCACCATGTTTCATAAACGTTGGATTATGGTACTTTCCGATACCGCCGTCCAGATCTATATAAGCCGTCGCATTCTTTTCCGGATGCGGGAACTTGTGCCGATAGCTGCAACCGTTGTAGAAGTCCGCGCGGGAATTTGGACCATAATAATCACCGGCGGCAACCGAGATCAAATGGATGTAGCTATGCCCTGGTTTACGTTCAAATGCGTCGTATTCTTTTTCAAAGATAGAAGCCTGTTTACGCAGTACGACGGGATCGAATCCCTTCGAAAACGTCGGAAGCAATACAGACGATGGGAACTCACTCCGATCGTCATACCCTGACATCAAAACTTTTTGAATCATGGAACGCCTCCGTTGCGTTACTTATTAACAGAATCCACCTGATCATCTGTGTACCGTTGCTGACGAGACAACGCTTCCGCAGCCCGCAAAATCTTTTCTTCATCCGCCGCAGAGGGAATATTCCCTCTTCCGAGACGCTCGGTCATACGACTGACAAGCAGCTGTTTGTTCCAGCCCGGACGCTGCTGCTCCGTTGGTGGCAACGATTGCAAACTGGCGTTATACGCTTTCACGATGTCTTCCAGCGGAAAGCTGGAGATATAATCGTCTTCCAGCGCATCATAAAATACACGCTTTGTCTCTAACTCACGTAAATTGTTACGAAGTTGCGCCGATTTCAAATTTTCCCGAACTTTTTCGTTATCGCCGTCACGAACACCAAACGCGTCCGGCATCTGATTTCCCAGTGTATTCAACATCATAGAGCTTGCGAGAATACCACCAGCTCCCGCCTGCTTTCGTAGCACGTCGAAATTCATAGATTTCAGACAGCCGAGGACGTCCTGCAACGCGCGTTCTTTGATGCTCGTAGCGCGGAGCATCTGTGAATTCGCCTGCTTCACCAGTGCAACATGTTCGTACACTTCATGTCGGGGAACTTTAATAGATCCCTTGTGCGGCAGCTTTTTGTAAGAAGCCACCTTAAACATCGGACGCGCCTCGTTAAACCGTGCAATCAGCGAATCACCGAACGCACCATATGCGGTTGAGATCACAGCAGCGGCCTCTTTTCGAAACGCTGCCGGCTGCACAGTCATCACACTTTGATATCGATCCAGCGCACGCGACAACGCAGTACCGGCATTCGCTTCTTTCGACGCCAGCTTAATCAACAAGTCGCCCCACTTACGCAGCTCAGAATCAAGTTCAGCGCGCAATTGCCACTCCGGACGATTGTCTTCAATGACAGACGCTTGTTTTTGTACAGGAGCAGAGGCCGCCTTCTGCATCGGAGCAGTATCTTGTTGTTCCTCCCGTGTAAACAGGGGTTTGAATCGTGGCGTCGCAGACGCGGCTTTCATCAGAGTATTCGTACGAAGACGCTCCACTGCCTGTTCGTAAATCTCCGGCGTATTCAGGATTGCAAAGCTGTCGCCCCGTGTGTTGTCATCGCTGTGACTCAACTTGTACAAAGACTTCGTATGATTGTATGTTTCACAGGCACGACGCAACAACTCCGGATTATCCCCCAACGACTGAATCAGGATATCAGATGCGACTTTATTCAGTTGCGCCGCGTCAGTAATGTGATTGGTTTTTTCGATACAGGACTTCAGCGCCTGTTCACCCCGTTGTCTGTCGTAATCAGAAAGTCTTGCCATGTTTGCACCTGCGTTATCGTTCACTCATTGATAGTATATGTAGTCGGCGTGCATTTTTCAACCGCTTCCGGAAGCTCCGGCATAAAACTGCCGTTGGTACTGACCAACGCCTCTGATAGCTGACGCGGTTTTTTAATCAATGTCACCAAACCGTCCAACAGCGTTCCGTATGCGGTTTCCGTTTTTTCTTCGATCTCTTTGAAGCCGTTCTGCTGACGATTCGGATTGCGGCTGCTTTCAAACTCTGTAATCTTTTCCAGCATTGCTGTTGTCGCAGGACTATCTTCCAGGAACGCAGAACCGGATGCGGTATAATTCAGCATCATCGTACAGTTGCGCATACACCCAAGATGGATCATATAATCCAAATCCTCCGCAGTGAACGGTTCATTTCCGAATCCTTTCCGCACAAGCGTGCTCAAACCACCTGCATGCGCAAGCAGCTTCCAGATATGCCCGATCGCCAGCTTCGCGCCATTATACTGCATAATCGGCAGCATTACGAATCGATTCATCGCAGCTGAGTTGTGCTGGTACGGACGAATGTGATAAAACAACTCATGATACAGGGCCAGGAATACACGATTGAACCGTACGTCGTTTCCCAGCACCTGCTCCAGCTGCGCATAATCCGCTTCCGTCAGCAACAGCGCTTCAATCATCCACCGGATTGAATTTACAGCATCGTTTTCAAACACGTCAAACAACCTTGCAAACAACGGCCATTCGTCCTGATACCGGTATCGATCTGTATACTGGTTGCGGTGCTCCAGCATATTGACCAGTTTTCGTACCCATATATCAGAGGAACGGCTGTATCCCGGATGTTCCAACTCAAAGACGGCCCTATGATACCGACCATAGGGACCGTCAAATTGTATGGCAGACGTATAAGAAGACATAGAATGCTTTCAATCAACCCAACGTGTTTGCCAGCGGACCTTCCAACAGATCGTGTACGTCGTCGATGCGTCCCTGCTGCAGATAGATGATCAGATCTCCGATGTCCGTCACAAGTTTCTTCAACCTCTGCTCCAGAACATCGATCTTCCCTTCTCCGTACGCGCCGGCCATCGAGTCTCCTGCTCGCGTCAAATACAGCAAGCGGGCAACGCGGTCCATAGCCTGATACAACGTAGGAATGTACTCCTGAACAAGTCTTACCGTCGTCGAATCTTCCGCCAGCATCTTCAGCAACGATACGTCGAAGATGTCCTTTACACCGGCATCGGATGCGCGTTCGATGGTCTGCTGTACATCAGGCGGCATAACCGCACCCATATCCGCCACATCCACTTCCCACTGAATCGGATTCTGACCTGCGAACGCCATCGAAAATTCCGTGTCTTCCGCAATCTTCAGCAGGTACCGCTCTGAATGTACGCGTTTTGCGCTGGCTTCTTTCACCATCGCCTCTGCGATTGCGGGTTCGATCGCGTACTCTTTCACCAGCGTATACTCGGCCGCAGTCTTATTCAGATCTTTGAACTCACGTCCGCTGTTGTCGGAAATTGTATGCACGCCATCTGCATTGAACACTTTCACACCGAGCAGCTTTGCTCGCCGCCCAATCGCATCCGGCGCATTCGCCAGATCAACGAGCTTCAACAGATTGCTGCCGGTGGCATCCGGCGCACCGTACTCGGACGCAATCGGATACAGTTTACAACCCTCCGGAACATACAGCGTGTTTTTGTGCACACGCAATTCTGCAGCACGTGGCATCTTCACAATCGTCGTAATATTGTTGAAGTCATCACTCACACAACAACAGTCATCTTCGTATCCAAACCCTTTCGAGCTGATGTTTGTCACATGCAGTCTACTGCTGACCAACATATCGGAGTCACCTCCACGTACCCAGTGAGCATCCCCGATGTGTCCAGACAGCTTGAACCCAGATCCATTCACATCGAGCAGCAACGCTTCGATGTATTTGAGAGGCTTATCATCCGCACCAATGGGAGTGTCCGTGATTCCTTTCATCGCTTTAATCTGATCGATGGTATAACCACCGGGCAAATCCAATTCGCTGAACGGATACGGCTGTCCGACAATTGTCGCACGACAGTGATAAGCTGCCCGTTTTTGACCATCGTCAACAGGGATAACGTACTTATGCATCAACATTGAATTCGTGGATGTCCTGCCACCGTCAAGTACGACATACGCAGTCATTGTCGTACCATCGACATTCAACAGCTCATACAGACCATTCGAGGACACAGTCGTCCACTCGTTATTCTGCTTTGCTTTATATACCTTAGTCGGAATCAAACCACGTGTATCCTGAATCACCGCGCCATCGCGCAGAATCTTGGCTTTCGCCACATCGTCCAAATCACGCGCTTCTGTCGATGCGGAAGTCAAAATCTTAACGGTACCTTGCGGTTCTTCCACCGGTGTCTGCGCGGTTGGGAATTTCGTTTTTGCTTCCAGCTTATCAATCAGTGCATTCAGCTCTTCGTCCGAATAATACCGAGCAAACGCGTTGTACACAGTCGGTTCGTCCTTCAACGCGGTCAGCAGCTTTGCACTGGCCTGTTTTGCAAGGTTCGGAAGAAACTCAGTCGCTTCCGGTACACCGAACGAATCCGGCACGTCGTCGCGCAGAAGCACCTCCAGCATCGTATCTCCGGCAGACTTCAACAGGCGTTGATTGCCCTCGCGCTCCAGCAGTTTTCGAAACCCGCCGGTTTCCGATGCCAATTTGGAAATCATATTGAACGGCAGATCCAATTTTACCCCACCGGAGCTTCCACCGCCCATCGACGGCATCGTCTTACGCCCTTTCAACGCTGCCAACATATCTGGCTTTTTCGATTTCAGCATAGACACCCAGTTGTCCTGAGACGGAATCCACTGATCCATCTCCGGAATATACATAATGTCCATGTCGTAAATCTTACCATTCCGGTAAATCGCAGGGATATAGATGCACGTATTACCCAGCATGCCGATCTCAACGCCAATTGCAGCATTGTTTTCCTCGTTGCTGGTAATCAGTTGAAATCCCTCGATATAGTCGCGGAGTGACGGCATGCTTTGAGTAACTTGGCTGTTCGCCAATTGCGCCATTGTGTCTTCAATCGCCATTTTGACATTCCTGCGTTAAGTTTTTGTTCTTTAATATAAAGCAATTTTCACATTAATCTACCTGAAGAAGGTCTGGCTTCGTTCCCTGCATAAATGCCAATCGCGGATAATATGAGATACTGTCCTTCTTTGTGTCAGATCCATGCTGTACATGCTGCTGAATAGAACGCATCAGATTTTCTCCAGATAGCGCTACCAACCAGTCGTCATCTGTCGTAGAAAATGTACGAGCAGGAACCATCAACGAGCGAAACGGAGGTTCTTTTTGATTGACAGAAATTGTGGAGACACCCGCATCCTGCAATGTCTTTACAGTAGATGGTGTCACTCGTGTTCCGATCGAATAGTGCAATGCCGGGCGTTCCAGATAGGTGCCGACAGCAGCGGATGGTTCTCGATCTTCAGTACCTTCTCTTGGCTTCCAGCGGGACTCCAACAAATTATAGTCGGCAATGTCTCCGACAAGCCATCCCTGCAATCCGTCCGGATCCGTCACTTCCACTTTGTTGACATATCCGCGCGCAAACGCTTCGATATTTCTGCGCAACGTACCTGCCCCGTTCTGCCGAAGCAAATCCGTCAGTGCACGGACGAATTCACGACGGCCTTCCCCGATACCTTTGTATTCTACGATCTTTCGCATGTTCGGCATACCGTCTGTCAGCAGGTCACCGGCTTCTATCTGATCACCACGCTTTGCTGTAATTTGTTGACCGACCGGGATGTGGTACTCACGATTTCCGACCGTAAGAAGCTGTCCGCCCTGCGGAGCTGTCCGCGCAGTGCCCACAACACCGTCCGCGTCGGCAATCACCGCGCCTCCCACGAAGTTGTCCGGCATGTTGATGAATTGATCGACGGCCTCCAAACCTCGTTTGATCCGTTTCGCGCCGACCGACTCTCCGCCACCATGTTTTGACGAGTTGGACACAATAAGCCCATTCGCCAGGACAAACAGATGGTCCTCTGTACGCAACTCAATGTCATACGTGTGCGCCCGTCCGTAATAAATCTGTGACTCTACCCGATAGCCCAACTCCACTCTGAACTTGGCATCTGTATCCGCTGATACAGGAAGTACAACAAACGGATCCGCGACCTGATCCAGCGGGAGTACGGAATACTTGGCAGTTCGAACATTGAACACAGCCACCTTGTGATCCTTAGTCGACTGAATCATCTGCATCTCGTTCCCGCGCCTTAGCGTGGTATGATATACATCTTGAAAGCCGTTGTGATGCAGCATTGCTACGGGGGCTGAGAACGGTCTTCCATGTCGATCTGCAGCAATCACACAATCTCCGGGCTGAATATCTTCGATCGCTTTGACAGTGCCGTCGCTCATTCTGACCAATGTGCCTTT
>ULOI01039675.1_pt1 | contig 17464 bp, 9 predicted proteins | sample 1952231 | NCBI WGS metagenome assembly ULOI01 (sample SAMEA4835593, study PRJEB28245) | human gut metagenome | biome: gut microbiome; material: fecal sample | place: Denmark | collected 2008
GAATCAGTAACAACGGTTCCTATAACAGATCCAGTTACTACTGTTGAACCGACAACTAAGTCAGTTGCTACTCCTGATACACCAATTGATAATAACAATTCAAATTCAGGCAGCAACTCATCATCTGGTAGTAGTACCACTAATACTAATACTTCAAATGGTGCAGTTGCAACTGGTAATATGTTAGGATTTGACAACAATATCCTTATAGCTATGATTATTGCTGCCACTACAGCTTTAATTGCAGCTTCGAAGAGAAGAAACTCTTCTAAATAAAATGTATATAAATCTCTCTATCATTTGATAGAGAGATTTTTTTCCATAATTTAGGACAAACAGATATAATTTTTGGTGTTATACATATAAATATTAATGGTGATAATATTGAAGAAGAATTACCATTATTTACAATTTTTTACAGTAATAATTATTCTACTATGTATTTTACTTTATGGTATAAATTCTTTTGTAACCAAAAAAGAAAGTTCAAAAAAATTGGAAGAAGAAAAGAATAAAGAATTTGATGAGAAGAGTACAATTGAGTATAAAGCTAATCAAACCATAAGGGTAAAGTATAGCAAAACTGGAAATGTAGTTGCTATGGATATAAATGATTATTTAAGAGGGGTTGTTCCTTCAGAAATGCCACCTTCATATAATATTGAAGCACTAAAGGCACAAGCAATAGTTGCAAGAACATATACGTATAAAAAAATGATGACACATGGTGAAGGCGAAGAGGCTGATATGTGCGATAATCATACACATTGTCAGGCTTTTTATGACAAGGATACCTTGTTTTCAATATGGAGAAAAAGGGGATTTAGTGAAGACTTAATTAAGGAATATTGGAATAAAATAAATGAGGCAGTTGTTTCTACACAAAATCAGGTTATAACATACAATGGAGAATATATAAAAGCATTTTTTCATGCAAGTAGTCCGTATAAAACTGAAAATATTGATCAAATATGGGGTGGAGAAAAATTACCATATTTAGTATCAGTGGAAAATGAGGAAAAAGAAGACTATCAAAACAGAACAAGCTGTGTTAAAGTAACATTTGATGATTTTAAATCAAAAATAAAGGGAAAATATGGAAAAGATGTAACTCCTGATGAATGTAAAAATACTTGTATAAATGAATATACTACAAGTGGCAGGGTTAAAAATATAAAATGTGGAGAACTTGTTATATCTGCTGAAAATTTAAGAGTATTGTTTTCTCTTAAATCTACAGATTTTAAATTAGATATAGAAGATAACAACTTAGTATTCAATGTAACTGGATATGGTCACGGAATTGGGATGAGCCAGGTAGGAGCTGATACATATGCAAATAAAGGATATAGTTATGAAGATATTATAAAACACTATTATACAGGAGTTGAAATAACAACTCTTAGTAGTAATTAAAATTTAATACCTTTATCATAGATTTAGTAATATAAATAAGTTATGGTGAATTATATATAAGTTATAACTGATTATAATAAATTATGCTATTTAGATACTATTAGTAATTTTATAGTATCTATTTTTTTATATAAATTTAATATTTAATATTTAATATTTTTATCAAATTTGAACTAGTTTTGTCGAATGAGTTGAAATTTAAAAATATACATTTACAAAATTAAAAATGTATGGTTTAATGTTTTTACCTTTAATTTATAAATTTTTATCTGGGTATTTTTTTCTGAGTATATTTTAATCGTACATTTTTTATTCTTTTTTTGTGCATTTTCACCAAAAACTATACATTAGATATTGATTTTTTAAAATTAAGGATGTATAATAGGAGGTGAAAAATGAATTATACTATTAAAAATGATGTAATTTTTAGTTATCTGTTTTCGCAAGAAGATATAGTAAAAGATTTTCTAGAGGTGTGTTTAAATAAGAAAATAGAAAAAGTAGAAGTATCAAATCAGTTTTCTTTAGAAAAATTTGATATACGAAATAAAGGAGCTGTACTTGATATAAAAGCAATAATAAATGATGAAGCACATGTAGATTTAGAAATGCAAAGAAAAAAGGATGATTTCTATGTAAAAAGAGTATTGCTATATACAGGAGGTCTCCTTAGAGGACAACTAGATAGAGGGGAATCATATGAATATATGAAAAATGTAATAATGATAAATATAATTGATTATACATTATTTAAAGATATAAAAGATTTTCATACTATTTGGAAATTAAGAGAAAACAATAATTTAGAACATGAGCCATTAAAAGGTCTAGAGATACACTTTTTAGAACTGGAAAAATTTAGAAAAAGTAATCCAAATATACATGAAAAATTAAATCAATGGCTTGCGACAATAGATACAGAAAACGAAAAATGGTTGGAGGTAGCTATGAAAGAAAATCCAAAGTTAAAAGAAGTAATAATAAAAAAAGATAACTTTGTAAATGATGATAAATTAGCAAGAGAGATAATAGAAGCACAAGAAAAATGGGAGTTAGATTATAAAGCAGGAATAAGTTGTGCCAAAAAAGAAGGTATTGCTGAAGGTCATGCTACCGGACTTGCTGAAGGAAAGTTAGAAGAAAAAAAGAATTTATTAAAGAATTTACTTAAAATGAACATGGATATAGAAACAATTTCGAAAGCTACAGGCCTTACAAAAGATGAATTAGAAAAATTAAAAAAAGAAATCTAACAAAAATCAATTATGATTTCCAGATACTATAATCAAATTCATAGTGTATGTTTTTTGTATATAAATTTAATATTTTTACGAATCAACACTTTAAATACTAATTTTACAGCAAAAGGAAATATGATAGGAAGTGGACAAATGAATTGTACTATTAAAAATGATGTGACTTTTAGTTATTTGTTTTTCCATAAGAAAAAGTACATTTATTAATATGGAAAAAGCTAATCCAAATATACATGAAAAATTAAATCAATTGCTTGTGTTAATAGTTGGAAAAAATAGTAAAAGTTGGAGGTAGTTATGAAAGAAAATCAAGAATTAAAAGGAGATAATATAGTAAATGATGATAAGTTAGAAAAAGAGGTGACAGAAGGACAAGAAAAATGGTGTTTATATCGTAGAGTTGAAGTAATTAGTGCTGATGATGAAGTTAATACTAGAATAGATCCATATGATAAAGCAAAATTAATAAAAAACTTATTTAAAATTAACATGGATATAGACACAATATCAGAAGTTACTGGACTGTCTAAAAATAGGATATTAGATATAAAACACGTATTAAATGTGGTAAGTAAGGGTAGGTTTGAAAGAGATGTAATGGAAATAAAAGAAGAATGTGATTTAGATTATAAGAAAAGAATAAGCGATATTAAAAAGAAAGGTTATGATGAGGGTTATGCAGTCGGCCTTGCTAAAGGAAAGTTGGAAAAAGAAAAGCTAATAAAAAAATTGCTTAAAATGGACATGGATATAGAAACTGTTTCAAAAGTAACAGACCTTACAAAGGATGAATTAAATAAATTAAAAAAAGATGTTTAAAATAGAATTTAAGCTATATTAAATACCATATTATTTTGTTGAAAATCAATTTATAAATTAAAATCTCTAAAGTATTAAAATAAGTACTTTAGAGATTTTTGTTATATCTTTTAGGACAAACAGTAATATTTTGGACATGTTATGAATATATATATAATATAATCTGTAATTCTGGAGGTGAAAACATTTTATATACTGCAGATGTATTCATAATGTACAAAGGAGATATTTAGGTATGAAAATAAAAATTAACAAAGTATTTAATAAGGAAGGCACAATTAAACTTAAAAATAATAAAAAGGAGGAAAAAACAGATATTAATGAAGAAAATATAAAAAGAAGAAGAAAAGGTGCCTACGTCAAAGATAATAAAAAAATAAATATAAAAAAATCTCTTGAAAATCTTTTTAGAAATAAAGGTAATTTATCTAAGGGGTATTATGTCTTGCTTTTTGGAATGCTTGTACTTGGAACTGCAAGTGTTGCCATAACATTTAAGGCATATAATTTATTTGCAAAGGAAGACTATGATTTTTACGAACAAAGTAGTGATAACGAGGAAAATAACGTGGTATCTACAATAAGCAGTATTGATGAAAATGCAAATGAAGGAGAAAATTTAGTAAATTCAAATGCAGCTGAAGCCAAAAGAAGTGAAACTAAAGTTTCTTCTAATACTAATACAACAAAGACACAGAATAAAGTAACTGTAAAGCCATTGACTTTTTCTAAGCCATTGAATGGTCAGATACAAAAGCCATATTCTATTGATAAAGTTATTTATTCTAAAACTTTAGAATTATGGAAAACACATGATGGAATTGATATCTCTTCTCAAATAGGTGAAAATGTTAAATCAATTGAAAAAGGAACAGTTGAAAAGGTATATGATGACTCATTCTATGGAACAACTGTAGTGATTGATCATGGACAGGGGTATAAAAGTAGTTACTCTAATTTAAATTCTAAAGTTAGTGTAAAGGAAAAACAAACAGTTACTAAAGGTCAGGTAATAGGTAAAGTTTCAAATACATCTATAGGGGAAATAAAGGATGAAGCACATTTACATTTTACACTTTTTAAGGATAACAATAATGTAGATCCTACATATATATTTAAATAATATTGTTGTAAGTTTATGAATAAATTTAAATTGCTTAGAATAGAATACTAGTATAAATAAATTGTAGAAAAGGAGAGATTTTGAAATGTCAGATATTGATGAAAGAGCAAAGTTGCTTGCAACGTATATTATTGAAACAAAAAGCACAGTAAGACAAACAGCAAAAAAATTTAATATTAGTAAGTCAACTGTACATAAGGATATTTCAGAAAGACTAGAGAAAGTAAATCCTTCACTTGCAAGAGATGCAAAAAAGGTATTAGAAATAAACAAAGCGGAAAGACATATAAGAGGAGGTATGGCAACAAAGCGTAAGTATAGTCATGAAAATCCTAAAGCCAGTTAAAAAATAATAAATAAATTTAAAAACTATTTCTCAATACATATGAAATAGTTTTTATTTTTTTATCATATAAATTTATTTAAAATCGTATAGATTTAAAGTATTAAATATATAATTATTACATGTTTTTACAAATAAATTTAAATTTGAAAATATATTATATAAATTATATTTTTTTGAATATTTTAAAAAAAATTACAGATATTATATATTGTAAAAAGTTTACTAACTTTTGTTAAATATATTGCAATTGAAACCAAAATGTAATATAATTGTAACAGAAAATAGGAGGAGAAAATAGTGATTTTTGGACAAGATATTGGAATTGATTTGGGTACAGCTACAATACTTGTATATGTAAAAGGAAAAGGAATTGTGCTAAGAGAACCATCTGTAGTTGCTATAGATAAAACGACGGGAGAAGTTTTGGCTGTTGGTCAAGAAGCTAGAAAAATGCTTGGAAGAACTCCTGGTAACATTATAGCAATAAGGCCATTAAAAGATGGAGTAATTTCAGATTATACTGTAACTGAAAAAATGTTAAAATATTTTATCAATAAAGTTTGTGGAAAATTTGTATTTTCTCCAAGAATAATGGTATGTGTTCCATCTCGTGTAACTGAGGTAGAAAGAAAAGCTGTAATTGATGCTGCAACCCATGCTGGAGCAAGAAAGGTTTATCTTATTGAAGAACCAATTGCGGCTGCTATAGGTGCTGGACTTGATATAACTAAACCATATGGAAGTATGATTTTAGATGTTGGTGGAGGTACTGCAGATATTGCTGTAATATCTTTAGGAGGTTCAGTAAAGAGCCGTTCATTGAAGATTGCTGGTGATAAATTTGATGAAGCAATAATGAAATATATAAAGAAAAATAGAAATATTGTAATTGGAGAAAGAACTGCAGAGGATATAAAAATCAATATTGGGTGTATGTATCCCAAAACTGTTACTGAAAGAATGAGTGTAAAGGGAAGAGATCTTGCATCTGGACTTCCTGTTGAGTTTGAGTTTACATCTGATGAAGCATTAGAAGCACTTAATGGATGTGCTGAGCAACTAGTTGATGGAATACATTCAGTTTTAGAAGAAACACCTCCTGAACTTGCAGCTGATGTATCAGAAAGAGGTATATATATAACTGGTGGAGGGGGACTTGTCTATGGATTAGATAAGTTAATTGAAGAAAAAACAGGAATTCCAGTTATGATTGCACAAGATGCAGTATCATGTGTAGCTATAGGAACAGGAAAGTCACTTGAACATATTGAAATGTTGAACTCCGGTAATGCAACAAAAATTAGAAATTTTTAAAAAACGTACTTAGGTACGTTTTTTCTGTATTATATGTTATTTTTTTTAAAAAAATATTGTATATTTTTGAAGAAAGTTGTAAAATATATATAGTATGAATAAAATACGCTTATTTTGATATGTTTTAAATTAAAGAGGAGGATCATATGAAAGGAAAGGAAAAGAAATTTATGCCACGTGAGGAGAAGGCTAAAAAAATATTTAAAAGTAAGATAACGTGGTGCCTAGTTGCGGTACTAGTTGTTTTTTGTGGCTTAACAGGTATTAAGTTAAGTTACAATTATAGTTCTGGAAAAATAGGAGAAAAGTTTGGCGACGTTGAAAGAGTTGGAAGACAAGGTGTCGTTAATTCAGCTGTTATAACTAATAGAAAAACAGGAACAGCACCTTTTGATACAACTGAAGGAAGAGGAAATGATGTAAGTCAAACTGATAATATTGTAAGAAGCTTTGATAAAGTAAGCTGGAATATAGAAACTACAATGAAGATAAAAGACGGACAAACTGCTACAAGTATAACGGGTGGAGATATAAATGTAGAAGTTACCTTGCCTGAGTCTTGCGTAGGTGTAGTTTCATGGGATATAGATTCAATGTCATGGACTGAAGGTACATCTAGTGTAAGTGAAAATGGAAGGGTATTTTCTGCAAAATACCATATGAGTGATCAAGAAGTAACTGTACCAGGAAAACAAAATATAGAAATTGTATTAGATGTATTAGGTGCACCAAACGATTTAGAAATCACTCCGCAATTTAAATTTTGGATTGAAGGAAATGATGATTCTGAAAAAATTACTATTAATGATATAGATACTTTAAAAGCAAGTGCAGCTGCAAATTATAACATTCAATTAAAAAGAAATACATATACTTCAAATAAAGTAACAGTAAACTATGATGGTGAAGATAAAGTTGGAAGAATATATGGATATGGAATAGTGTTGCAGTTATATAATCAAGATAAAGCAAAAGGAATAAAGGGATTAGAAGCACCTAAGAGTGACATAAATTTCGATATTGATTTGAAATTAGAAAGACCAAATGAAAGTGGTATTTTAGAGGATATAACATCAACAGTTACACCTGTTCTTTGGAATTATAAAATTAATAAAGCAAATTCATATGGAAATATAGAAAATAGGGATATGAATTTTAATAATTCTTCAGTAAAATATGCAAGGGGAGTAGCTCCACTTGGCGTTGTTACATCAAATAGGGAAGAATCAATATATAATTCTGGAGAAATTAGCATGACTCAAAATGGTGGGAAAATTAGTACTACTATTAATGGTTATGCATTTGATGGCATATTTCCAAAATATGATTTTGAGTATGATGGAAGTGTACATAGCAAAGTAAATTATACGGATAATATTGGTTGTTTTTCCGCTGGATATTTTCAAGTGTTTGTTCCTTTAAATGATGAAACAACTATTGAGGGTAGAAAATGTAAATTAACAGTATCTGATTTAAATATGAGTGTAAATTCGCTTTCTGATGTAACAATAACAAATCAAATGAAAAATGATGATGACCAGTCTGTAGTAGAACATGATATAACAAAAGCAGGAACTTATTCACAATTAGTATATTTATCAGGAGATAAATTAATTTTATTACCAACACAGCCATCAAAAGGTGATGCTTATGGATATGTTGGTCAAGATATTTATGTAACTTCAAGACTTATATTAGGTCAAACAAATGAATCTGATGTAAATGCAGCAAATAATCTAGTAAAATTTGATGGAAATTGTGTTGAACCAAGACTTGATCCAAATGGAAAAAAATATATTAAAAGAAATTTTGACGGAAGTATGGAATTTAATCTTGTATATTTAACTAAAAAAGATGGAACAAATTGGTTGTCACAAGAAGAAATGAATAATGCAAACATTGAAGATTTAGACTGGTATGAAAATATCTCAGATATACCTGCAGATAAGATTTGTATAGGAGTATATTTAGAATCTACTAGTGGAAATCTTGCTGCTTCTTCAGGTCCAAATAATATAGTTAATATTCCTTTAAGAATAAAGAATGATGCTAAGGCAGGAGCAGTATATGGATTCTCTGAAAAAACACAAATGTGGTTGGATTCTATTGATAGAAGTGTTTATACAATTAAGAATAATGAACCATTTACATATCCAACTCCTATATACGATTCTGGTAATATTAACTACGTAAAATCAGAATATGATGATGAAGGAAATTATTTAAATAATAACGATTACAGAGGAGGAACATCATTATTAGTATTGGGAGCTAAGCAAAATATTTCTATAGATTCATTAGATAATTCAGGAAACTCTAAAAGTATATTTGACTTAGGTAGAAATGAAAGTGAAGTTACATATAAAATTACACCATCTCTATCAAAATATAGTGAAGCAAATAGTGATATTTCTGGAGTTACTTTAAAAATAACAGATAAGCTTGATAAAGGACTTACATATGTACAGGGAAGTACAGAGAATTATCCTGATCCAGAGGTTACATTGAATTCAGATGGAACTACAACTCTAATCTGGGAAATATATGGTTGTAACGTTGGAACTGAAATTTCTCCTATAAAATTTAAGGCAAAAATCAATGAAGAAACAGAGAATTCAACTAAACTTACAAATACAGCTGTAATATATGCAGATAGGGATAAGGTAGGAAATCCTATAGTTTCAAAGAGAACAGTGACTTCCGAAATTCAAGTTACAAATTTGGCAGCACATAGATTATATAAAGAGGTAAGTACACCTGTGATAGAAAAAGATGGAACTATAAAATATACACTTACATATTTAAACAAGACAGATTCTACCGTTCCTGATTTTCAACTTATAGATATCTTACCATATAATGGTGATACTAGGGGAAGTTCATTTAATGGCTCATATAAACTTGATCATATTGATATACATCAAACATCAAATGATGCAAGTATTTCAAATGATAATTTGCAACTATATATAACAAATAATCCTGATGCACGAAATTTAAGTGCAAAAGATAGTAATATAGGCGTTTCAGATATTTGGACAGAAAAAGCTATTGGAAATACTTTAAATGAAGAGGCAACAAGTTTTGCTATAAAAGGTGAAGTAAGAGAAAAGGCATCTGTGAAAATTGATGTATATTTAAAAACATCAGATAATAACGATGGAGATTCATATGTAAATATAGCATCTGCTCAGACAAGTAAAAATACAGATCCAATACAAACTACTGCAGTTGGAGCAAATGTCGTAACAAGAAAGATTTCTGGTATGGTTTGGTATGATACAAATGAAAATGGAATAAAAGATTCTGGCGAATCATATGCAAAAGGTGTAGCAGTGACATTAAAGAAATCAGACTCAACTACTGTAGTTCTTGAAACTACAACAGATGAAAATGGAAAATATGAATTTTCATCTATTCCAAAAGATGATTATATAGTTGAAATTACAACTGATAGCAAATATAAACTTACAACATCAAATGTTGGTAGTGATTTAAGTATAAATAGTAAATTTAATAATGTAAATAACAAAATGCAGAGTTCAGTTATAACAAAATTAAACTCAATTGCTAGTCCAGTACTTAAACAAGAATATGAAAATGCAGGTTTAGTTGTAAAAGACTCAAAAATAATAGTAAAATATTTAGATTTAAATAATAACGAAATTACATATAAAGATTATGATACTAGTGGTAATGAGATACAAAAGAGTTATGGATATGAACTAACAGGTAAAATAGGAGAAAATTATACAACACAAAAGAAAGATATACCAGGATACATATATAGAAATAGTAGTAATAATACTCAAGGAGTATATACGGAAGAAAATACAACTGTTATTTACTATTATGAATATAATAAAAAAGATGTGACAGTTACAAATGTTTGGGATGATAACAATAATATAGCTGCTAAAAGACCTGGTAGTATAATTGTTGAGTTATATCAAAATGGAAACTTAAAAGAAAAATATAATGTAACTAATACAAGTACAAATACGCAAAGTTATACTTTTAAAGATTTAGATAAATATGATGTAAATGGAAATGAATACAATTATACTGTAAATGTTAAAGAGACAAATGAAGGTGATCTTAAGTTTTATACAAAAACAGTTGATGATACTACAAACACAGTGACAAATAAATTTACTGTACCTGATGAAAAAATAAATATAACTGCTACTAATAAATGGGATGATAATAATAATAGTGCCTTAAAAAGACCAAGTAGTGTTATAATTGAGTTGTATGCAAATGGGGTATTAAAAAATAGTCATACTCTAACAGATACAACTTCTGATACACAAAGTTATACTTTTGAAAATCTATTAAAATATGATAATTTAGGAAATGAAATCGTATATACAATAAATTTAAAAGAAGTAAATGAAGGAGATTTTGAATTTTATTCAAAAACAATTGATTCTACGACAAATACAATAACTAATAAATTTACCGTACCTGATGATAAAGTAAGTGTGACAGTTACAAATACTTGGAATGATAATAATAACGAAAATAATGTAAGACCAAATAGTTTTACTTTTAAACTAAAAAATAATAATGACGTTGTAGGTACATATACTATTACAAACACAACAGCAAATAGTCAAACATATACTTTTGATAATTTACCAAAATATGATAACTCAGGTAATGTTATAACCTATACAGTTGATTGTGTAGATGTTACTGGTTATGATAAAAATATAAATGGATTAAATGTTGAAAATGTGATTAAAAAGTATAATATTTTAACAAAAGTTGATGGTGATGGTGGAAAAATATCAGGACAAAACGATGAAGTGTATGAAACAGTTACATATTACGGAAATTCTAAAAAAGATATTGTTATAACACCAGATTACGGTTATAAAATTTCTAGTATAAAAGTAAATGATATTGACATACAATTTACTCCGAATGATGATGGTACATATACACTAGATAAATTTACAAATGTAGAAGATAATAAATCAATTGTTGTTAAATTTGAAAGAAAAGATGCCGTTGTTATTGTAAATTACATTTTAGAGGATGGAAGTAAATTAGAAGAATCAACTATAATTAATGGAAAAGTTGGAGATAACTATGAAGCACAAAATAAAGAATTTTATGGATATGAATTAAAACAAAATTCAGATAATGTTTCTGGTACTATGAAAGAAGAACCTACAGTTGTTACGTATACTTATTCATTAATTAAAGGAAAGTTATCATTGAAAAATATTGATAACTCAGATGGTAGTAAAATATTATCAGGAGCTAAATTTAAACTAGAAAAATTAAAAGAAGATGGAAGTATTGATGAAACATTTGTAACTATTGAAAAAATAGTTGGTGAAAGTGGAATTTTAAACTTCAATGAACTTTTAGTTGGAAAATATAGAATAACTCAAATTGAAGCACCTGAAGGATATAAACTAAATGAAAAATCATATGAATTTGAGATAACAAAAGACAATAGAAATATTAGCATTGATATATCTAATGAAATTCAAAAAGAAATATTTACAAATGTTGATACAGGAGATGTTATTCTTGTAGTTGCAATTTCTATGATTGTAATTTCAATAGTTACACTTGTTATTTTAAATAAAAATAAAGGTAAAAATAAAGGTAAAAAAAGTTCTAATAAATAACTTAATATAAATGCTAGGATAACTAATTGGTTATTCTAGTATTTTTTGTACACAAAAATGAAAAAAGTATTGAACAATTTGATGTTTTTTAAAAATTTTGAAAAAATTGTCTATATTAGTTACATATTTTTTATATAAAAATTAATAATTTAAATTTATATCTACTTGATTTAAATATATGGACTTTTTTGTCAAAAAATAGTATAATATGAAAAGAAAAAGGAAGTGAAAAAATTGCCAAAGAATGTAAAAGATGTTTTTTTTAACTGTGTATCAAATGTAGATAAATTCGCACTTGCAAACGTTGATGAAATAAAGTTTTCAAAAAAACTTAATTCAGTAATTTTGTATACTTCAAGTAATGATAACATTTCACTTCCAGAAATTGAGAGATTTGAACTAGAAGCTAAAAAAACTTATGAACTTAATTCATTTAAAATAGAATATAAATTTTTAGGAGAAAAAAAGGATATAACATTAGATGATGTTAATTCTGTTATTAATGATGTAAAAGAAAAATATGATTTTACTAAACATGTTTTTAATAATTCAGATATTAATATTTCAGATAATGTTGAAATTAATTTAAGTCTTCCTTATGCAAATTTTCTTAAATTAAAAAAGATTGATAAATATATGGCACTAGATTTTAAAACAAAATATGGTGTAGAAACAAACGTATTAATACAAGAAAAGCAAGGAGTTAAAAGTAATATATCGGATGAAATAAAATTCGTAAAGGTTGAAAGACCAATAGTAGATCCAAATGCTATATCTACTCCACCACCTCAAGAAAAGAAAGCATTTACACCTAGAAAACCACTTACTGAAGATGAGAAATTAGATAGAAAACTTGCTAAAGAACCACAACCAGATAATGTAATATATGGCGTAGATATTAGAGATAAAAATATAAAAAAGATAGTAGATCTAGCACCTAGTGAACAAAGAGTGTGTATTGAGGGAGAAATATTTAGAAGAGAAGATAGAGAGCTTAAAAATGGTAAAACTTTAATTTCTATAGATGTTACAGATAAAACAAGTACAATTTGTTGCAAAATATTTGTAGATAAGAAAAAATTAGAAAATTTAACAGAGAAAAAAGCTTTAAAAAAAGGAGATTATATTTTACTTCAGGGAAAGGCTGGTATAGATACTTTTTCAAATGAATTAAGTATAATGACCCATAATATTGTAAAAGCAGATAGAAGTGATGAAGAAAAAAGAACAGATGATGCAGAGGAAAAAAGAGTAGAATTACATATGCATACCCAAATGAGTGCAATGGATGGAGTAAGTAGTGCTACTGATATAATAAAACAAGCAATAAGATGGGGACATAATGCAGTAGCTATAACTGACCATGGTGTTGCTCAATCTTTTCCAGAAGCAAATCATGTTATCTGTGATAATTACGAAAAACTAGCTAAAGAAAAAACTGGTAAAAGTAAAGTTTCTACTCAAGATATTTTGGATAACGCACCAATAAAGGTAATATATGGAATAGAGGGATATTTGGTTGATGATGTTGAGGTAGATGCAAATATTCCAGATACTTATTGTGTATTTGACTTAGAAACTACAGGATTTAATCCAAATAAAATGGATAAAATAACTGAAATTGCAATTTGTAAAGTAAAGAACAGACAAATTATAGATGAATATACCACTTTTATAAATCCAGAAAGGCATATTCCAAAAGAGGTTCAAGAACTTACTCATATAACTGATGAAATGATAAAAGATGCACCAACAATCGAAGAAGTATTACCAGAAATCTTGGATTTTATGGATGGATGTACACTTGTTGCACATAATTCAGATTTTGATATAGGATTTTTAAATTACTTTGTTGAAAAAGAAGGCCTTAAAGATAAATTTAAAAATCCAATAATAGATACTTTAATGATTGCAAAAGAGCTATATCCTGCTTTCCCAAACAAGAAACTTGGTACTATAGCAGAAGAACTTGGAATTTCACTAGAAGGAGCCCACAGAGCAATAAATGATACAAGAGCAACAGCTAAGGTATTTATTAGAATGGATGAAGATTTAGAGAAAAAAGGTATTAAAATAAATAGTTTTGCTCATACTGAAAAAATTATTGGTGATATATTAGGTGAAAAAGCTTATCATATAATTATCCTTGCCAAGAATTATGTTGGACTTAAAAATTTATATAAATTAATATCATATTCTCATTTACATTATTTTAAAAAGAAACCTAAGATTTTTAAATCTATGTTAAACAGGTATAGAGAGGGATTAATTTTAGGAAGTGCTTGTGAACAAGGAGAACTGTACCAAGCAATTATTAGAAATGAAAGTGAAGAAAAATTAGAAAAAGTTGCAAGTTATTATGATTACTTAGAAATACAACCACTTGGAAATAATGAATTTTATACAAGAGGTATAAAAAAGAAAAATAAAAATTATAATAAAGAAATGGATGATAAGGATAAAGAGTATACTATATTTAAGTTAACTCATGAAGATCTTATCAATATTAACAAAAAAATAATTGATATAGGAGATAAGCTTGGAAAACTTACAGTGGGTACATGTGATGTTCATTTCTTAAACAAAGAAGATGAAATATATAGAAGAATACTTCAAGCTGGTCAAGGTTTTGATGATGCGGACATGCAAGCCCCTTTATATTTCAGAACTACAAAAGAAATGTTAGAAGAATTTCCATATTTAACTCCCGAAAGAGCATATGAGATAGTTGTAACAAATACAAATAAAGTAGCAGATATGTGTGATAGAATAAGTCCAATTTCTGATGAAAAATGTCCACCACATATTGATGGTTGTGAGGAAGAAATAAGGAATATAGCATATGAAAAAGCACATAGCCTTTATGGTGATCCATTGCCACAAATTGTACAAGAAAGACTAGATAAAGAGTTAAACTCTATTATTTCAAATGGATATTCAGTTATGTACATTATTGCACAAAGGCTTGTTTGGGATTCTAATGATCATGGATATATTGTTGGTTCGCGTGGATCTGTTGGTTCATCACTTGCAGCATATATGACCGGTATAACTGAGGTTAATTCTTTAAAAGCTCATTATAGATGCCCTAATTGTAAATATTCAGATTTCTCAGATCATGGGTGTCAAAATGGATTTGATCTTCCAGATAAAGATTGTCCAAAATGTGGACATAAATTGGATAAAGATGGAATGAATATACCATTTGAAACATTCCTTGGATTTAATGGAGATAAAGAACCGGATATAGACTTAAACTTTTCAGGAGAATATCAAGCTGAGGCACATAAATATACAGAGGTTATATTTGGTAGAGGTACTACATATAAAGCTGGGACAATTGGAACAATTGCTGATAAAACAGCATATGGATTTGTTAAAAATTATTTTGCTGAAAGAAATATACAGCAAAGAGAAGCAGAGATTAACAGAATATCTGTAGGATGCACAGGAATAAAAAGAACAACAGGTCAGCATCCAGGAGGTATTGTAGTTGTGCCTAAAGGAAGAGAAATATTTGAATTTTGTCCAGTACAACATCCAGCCGATGATCCATATTCAACAATAAAAACAACACATTTTGATTATCACTCAATTGATAAAAACCTATTAAAACTAGATATACTTGGCCATGATGATCCTACAGTAATTAGGATGCTATATGATATAACAGGAAAAGATCCAACTAAGGTACCACTAGATGATCCTGAAACAATGTCAATATTTTCATCAACTAAAGCTCTAGGTGTAACTCCTGAACAAATAAATTCTGAAGTTGGTTCATATGGAATACCAGAATTTGGAACAAAATTTGTTAGAGGAATGTTAGTTGATACAAAACCTACAACTTTTGATGAACTTATTAGAATATCAGGACTTTCACATGGTACTGATGTGTGGCTTGGAAATGCTCAGTCACTTATAGAGGAGGGAACAGTCACACTTCAAGAGGCAATATGTTGTAGAGATGATATAATGGTTTATCTAATGGATAAAGGATTAGAGCCTGGACATGCATTTAAAATAATGGAGGTTGTACGTAAAGGTAAGGCATTAAAAGATCCTGTAAAATGGGCAGAATATGAAGAAGAAATGAGGGAACATGGTGTGCCAGAATGGTATATAGATTCATGTAAAAAGATAAAATATATGTTCCCAAAAGCTCATGCTGCAGCCTATGTTACAAATGCATTTAGAATTGCATGGTACAAAGTTCATATGCCAGAAGCATATTATGCAGCTTACATGTCTATAAGAGCAGATGAATTTGATAGTGACTCTATGCTATATGGAAAAGAAAAAGTAAGAGCTAAAATGAAAGAGATTGATTTACAAGGGAATAAAGCAGCACCTAAAGATAAAAATATGTATCCAATACTTGAATTAGTACTTGAAATGAATGAAAGAGGTATAGAGTTTTTACCTGCAGATATATACAAATCTGATGTTAAGAAGTTTAAAGTTGAGGGACACAAACTTAGACCTCCACTTTCAAAGCTTACAGGTTTTGGAGAGGTAGATGCAAATAAACTTGTTCAAGCAAGAGAAAAATATGGTAAGTTTACGTCAATAGAAGATATGGCTATGAAATCAAAAATAGGTAAAGTGGCAGTTGAAACACTTCAAAAAAATGGCTGCCTTGATGGAATGCCACGTTCTGAACAAATGGATATGTTTGATTTATTAGGATAATTAAAAAAAAGCAAGTAGAGTAAGTAGCTATACAAAAACTTACTCTATTTTTATGTTGAGTATTGACATTTTATGTAAAGTTTGATACAATATAAATGTTCGCAATCATTTAAATGTATAGGAAACTTCCTTTACTATTAAGAAGGATTACTATATATTTATAACTATTTACTTAAAAAGGAGACTTTATTATGTATGCATCTGAAGTAAAAAAAGTAACAGTTGAAAGACAGTACGACTATGTAATGCGTTTAATTGAAAAATACATGGGAAATGAGGATGTGGAGTCCAAAATTCCTGTTGATGTTTGCACCTTATGTGATGACACAATTGACATATTACTTACAGATGGCTTTGATGTTATCAAAATAACTGATGATGATAATGATGGCAAAGCAATAATGTATGAGATATCATGGGAAAACTCCGCTGAAAATAAAAAGGGGGAGTTTAAGCACGTAAACATAAGTGAAAACTTTCAAAATTCAATAATGCCTTTTCTGGAGAAAATTTTCAAAATTTATTTTCAGAATTGTTTGGCAATCGTAATCATTGTGAGGACGACTATGATCCCACAGAAGATGATGAAGGATTTGAATGTTATTGTTAAACTATGATATAAATCATAATTAGATCTTTTATGGTAAACAACACCCAGTATAATTATTTTAATTATACTGGGCATTTTTTTATATAATAGGAAAGTCATATTGATTGTCATATTGAAATTACCATGTCAAAATTTTTATAGCATGGTAATAGAATATACGGAGTATACTTTTTAAAAAATGTATAAATTAATATATCATATATTCCTTGTCGAAAAATGCGATGAAAAGTATATAAAAAT
>ULOI01017810.1_pt1 | contig 16958 bp, 15 predicted proteins | sample 1952231 | NCBI WGS metagenome assembly ULOI01 (sample SAMEA4835593, study PRJEB28245) | human gut metagenome | biome: gut microbiome; material: fecal sample | place: Denmark | collected 2008
TGGCAGTGGCAAAGGCTGTCAGTGCGATGTTGGAAGGCAAAGTCGATAAAATCATTTTAACGCGCCCGGCTGTTGAAGCGGGCGAAAGTTTGGGATTTTTGCCCGGTACCTTGAAAGATAAAATCGACCCTTATTTGCGTCCGCTGTATGATGCTCTTTATGATATGTTGCCCGGCGAAATCGTTGAAAAGAAAATTGAAACGGGCGAAATCGAAGTGGCGCCACTTGCCTATATGCGCGGGCGGACTTTATCGCATGCCGTCGTAATTTTGGATGAAGCACAAAACACGACGCCGATGCAAATGAAAATGTTTTTAACACGTTTGGGCGAAGGGTCGCGCATGATTATCAACGGCGATTTGTCACAAACCGATTTGCCGCGTGGTGTTACGTCGGGTTTAGTGGATGCCGTGCACATTTTGAAAAACATTGATGACATCGGGTTTGTTGAATTTACCGACAAAGACGTTGTGCGCAATTCGTTAGTATCGAAAATCGTGTCGGCATACAACAAAGCGCACGAAGAAAAAGGGAATAATTAATCATGCCCGAAGTTGACATACAGGTTTTGGAAAAAAAGTTTTACCTTAAAAAAACCTTATTGAAACATTTTTGCAAAGCGGTTGTTAAGGCAGCTTGGGGCGACGAATATGAACCCGCCGAAGTGTCTTTGGTTTTATGCGATGATGAATTTATTCGCAAATTAAACCGTGATTATCGCGGCAAAAACAAGGCGACGAATGTTTTGTCTTTTGAAGGGGGGCATGAACCGGCCGAAGGGCAACCTTGGATAGCGGGCGATATTGTTATTTCCTATCAAACGGTGTTAAGGGAAGCCAAAGAGCAAAAAAAATCGTTTGCGTCACATTTTGCGCATATGATGGTTCACGGTGTTTTGCATTTGTTGGGGGAAGACCATTTAACCGAAAAGCAGGCAAAACGCATGGAATCTCAAGAAATTGAAATTATGAAACAGTTAGGTTACAGGAATCCGTATGATCAAATTGATGCATAAAATCAAAACCGTTTTTAACAAGCACCCCGAAGAAGAACAGGTGTTTGAAGCGCTTGAAGACATTATGGAAGAACGCGAAGAACGCGGCGAAGAAATGTTGATTAACTCGGACGAGTTAAGCTTGCTTAAAAACTTGTTTAAATTGCGCGATATTCGTGCCAATCAGATTATGATTCCGCGTATTGACATTACCGGCATTGAACTCAACGCAGATGTGTCCGAACTTAAACGTTTAATGATTCGCGACAAATTTACGCGGTTGCCGGTCTATGAAAAAAACTTGGATAACATTGTCGGCATCGTGCATGCCAAAGACATGTTGTGCGCGTTGTTTGAAGGCAAAGAGCTTGATTTAAAAGAGTTGATGACAACCTCGGTTTTGTTTGTGCCGCCCGCGATGCGCGCGTTGGATTTGTTGCGCGAATTGCAAGAAAAACGCACGCAGATGGCCGTTGTAATCGATGAATTCGGCGGGACGGACGGATTAATAACGTTGGAAGATTTGTTGGAAGAAATCGTCGGTGAAATTGAAGACGAACACGATGCTCTTGATAAATCTTTGACATTGGAAAGAATCGGCAAAGACGTTATTGTTGCCGATGCGCGCGTGTATGTGGATGAACTGGAAAAAATTATCGGGCCGTTTTTATCGCCGCAAGAACGCGATGAAGATGTTGATACGATTGGCGGATTGATTTTCCATGCGGCTGGTCGTTTGCCGAACCGCGGCGAAGTGATAAAGCATTCGTCGGGTTTAAAATTCCAAGTTTTGGAGGTGGATGCACGCCATATCAAAAAAGTTAAAATTACCAATTTTGCGGGTATCGAATTGGAAAACCAAAGCCCATTGAAAAAGAAAACAAAATGAAAATAATTACGTTCGGATGCAGGCTGAATTCATTCGAATCGGCCGTCATACAAAAGTTATCCGATGATTTGGATAATGTCATTTTGTTCAACACCTGTGCCGTAACGGGCGAAGCCGAACGCCAATGCCGCCAAGCAATTCGCAAGGCGCGCCGCGAAAATCCGAATGCCCGTATTATCGTGGCGGGGTGTGCGGCTCAGTTGCATCCCGAAGTGTATGCGGCGATGCACGAAGTTGACCGCGTGCTCGGCAATCATGAAAAAATGTCGGTGGACGCTTTAAAAGGCACGGAAAAAATCATGGTTGGCGATATGGCAAAACAACCGACGTATTTGCCCGTTGTTTCTCAAATTGAAGGCAAGGCCAAAGCGTTTTTACAAATTCAACAAGGATGCGACCATGCTTGTACGTTTTGTGTCGTATCCCAAATCCGCGGCCGCAATGCGGGGTTAAAGCCCGAAATGGTGTTAAAACAAGCGCAAACATTTGTCGATAACGGCTATCCCGAATTGGTAATTACGGGTGTGGATGTAACCGGTTATCCGTACGGTTTTTGCGAAATTATCCGCCGTTTGTTAAGTGAAGTAAACGGATTGAAACGGTTGCGTTTCGGGTCTTTGGACCCCGCTTGTTTGGATGATGAATTTGTTGCATTGATGGCGTCGGACAACCGGTTGATGCCGCATTTGCATTTGTCGATTCAAGCGGGCGATAATTTAATTTTAAAACGCATGGGGCGCCGCCATAACCGTGAAGATGTGATTGCTTTGACGCAAAAAATCCGTGCCGTGCGCCCCGATGCTGTGTTCGGTGCCGATTTTATCACGGGTTTCCCGACCGAAACAGACGCACAATTTAACCAAACGATGGATTTGGTCAAAACGGCGGGCTTGACACACTTGCACGTTTTCCCGTATTCTGCAAGAAGCGGGACACCCGCCGCCAAAATGCCGCAAGTGGATATACATGAACGTAAAGAGCGTGCCAAAAAGTTGCGCTCGTTGGGCGAAGAAATGTATGGGCATTTGTTGGACAGTCAAATCGGGCGGACTTTGAAAGTTTTGATTGAAAAAGACGGCATGGGATACAGCGAAAATTATTTAAAAGTCAAAACGGCTTTGAACGGCAAGACGGGGGAAATTGTCGATGTCATAATTAAGGGGAGGGAAGCAAATGAGTTGGTTGGATAGATTAAAGCAGGGCATGAAAAAAACGGCCGCCGTTTTTTCGTTTAAAAGCATTGATTTTAATTCGTTGGAAGAGCTGGAGGAAGCGTTGTTGCGCGCCGATGTCGGGTATACGACGACCGATGAAATTATCACGGCACTTAAAAAGAAAAAACCGCAAAATATGGATGAACTTAAATCCTTAATGCGCTCAGAATTGGTTGAACGATTGGGTAAAATTGCCGTGCCGCTTGCCATTGATAAATCCCGAGAGCCGTTCGTCATTTTAATGGCCGGCGTGAACGGAGCGGGCAAAACCACCACGATTGGCAAGCTTGGCAAATATTATGCCGATAAAGGATTTAAAATTTCTTTTGTGGCCGCCGATACGTTCCGTGCCGGTGCAACCGAACAACTCCAAGAATGGGGCAATCGAATTAAGGCTAAGGTTTATGCGGCCAAAACCGGTGCCGATGCCGCCGGATTGGTTTTTGATGCTTTGACGCAAAGCAAAAAGGATGGCGACGATATTTTATTTATTGATACGGCGGGGCGGTTGCACAACAAAACAAACTTGATGGCGGAACTTGAAAAAATTATCCGTGTGATGAAAAAGGTTGATGCGACGGCGCCGCATGCTTCGTTGTTGGTTTTGGACGCAACTGTCGGACAAAATGCTATCAACCAAGTCAAATCATTTTTGGATACGGTCGGCTTGACGGGCCTCATTATGACAAAAATTGACGGTACGGCCAAAGGGGGAATATTGCTTGCCTTGGCGCAAAATTTCGCATTGCCCGTGCATGCCATCGGCGTTGGGGAAAAGGCCGAAGATTTGCATGATTTTACCGCCGAGCAATATGCCGATTCTTTGTTGGGGAATAAATAAATGAGTTTTATGCGCCCTTTATTTTTAAGGCTTCAAAATTTAAACACCATTGGCGTTGGCGCTTTGTTGTTATTGATGTTTGGGGCGGCTGTTAAGGCTTGCTTTTTAACGTTTTTAGATATCGGCGTTATCGGCGCATATTTGGCGAATTTTGACCGTGTATATTTGGCGTTTGATTTAATGTGTGCGGCCGTTTTTATTGCCGCGGCGGGTTATTACGCTTTGTTATTCGACCGGCGGCAAGGGTATGGTTGTATTCCTGTATTATCCTTATGCGGTATTTTTTTTATCGGGCTTATTTTTGCCGCCCATGAAAACCAGCTATGGGCATTGCGCTTTTTGTTTATAACGAAATACGGCTTTTTTGCACTGCTGACGGCGTCCTTTTGGGCGGTTGTGTCGCGCTTTATTCCGATCAGGTTGGATTCAATTAAATTGTTATCCGTTTTGGTTGCCCAGTTGTTGGGATATTTTGCCGCAGGTGCCATCAGTGCCTTATTTATAAAAGCACCGTTGGTTTCGTTAACTGTCGGGATATTTTTATTTTTGGCGTTTTTAATCGTTTTAAAAATTTTAGTGGACTTAAATCCGGTACCGAGCGAAACATTTATACAAAAGCAAGGCGGCGCCCAAGATGCTCCCGGACAAAAATTGGTTTATTATATTTTCGGATTGTCCTTTGCCTATATGTGTGCCAAAAGCGCAACGGATTATACTTTTTTAAGTTCGTTGATTGATAAAAATGTGCCGTATTTATTGGGCATATGGTGGGGTGTTTTCGGAATGCTCGGCATTTTGTTGGTCATTTTATTGTACCAAACAAAATACTTATATACAACGGTTTTAGGCATGTTGGTGTTGGCTTCTTCTTTAGTCATGACGGCTGTCGGCGTTTTTTGTACTTGGTGGGAAGTCATTTTTGCCGGCGCTTTGTTGTTTTCATTAGCATCATATTTTTATATTAATGCATTTTTATCGTTATTGCCGCGTCCGATTGCTATCGGTGCAAAATCGCGCATTAAGAAAAAAAGGTTTTTGGTGGCCGAACCGCTCGGGTTTGCCTTTGGCGCCATCATTTTATATTATTTTGAAACGCCTTTTGCTCAAGGGATGTTGTTATTATCCATCAGCGCTGGGTTATTTTTGCTCATCCATTTGGCCGTTGATTTGTATTCGAATATTTTGCTTGATTCGTTTAAACGGCGGCAGTGGCGCGGCGGTCCGTTAATGATTGCGTTGCCGAAATTATATCATTATATCTTAAACGGATTGAAATCCGTCGACCCCGACCAGGCCATTTATTTTATTCGTATCTTGGCTATTTCCAAACATGCCTCTTACCCGAAAAATTTATTGAAATTGATTAAACATCCGTCCCCGATTGTACGTGAATTTACATTGGGGCGTATGGCGATGCTTAAACAACCCGCTTATTTTAAAAAGACTATTTCCTGGGTGGCACAAAAAGACCCCTCTGCACAGGTTCGTTGTCTTGCCGTCAGCATGTTGATGCAATTCGATTATGAACAAGATTTGTCAAACGGTTTGGACAAATATATGTCGATGTTGAACGATAAAAAGCTTAAACCCGGGGTGTTGTTGGGCCTGTTGAAGTTAGGGGGCGACCAAGCCTTATTGGCGATGAAAGATTTGCAAAAACTGGCCTTTTCAAAAAAGAAAGCAGACCAATTAAGTGCGCTTAAAATCATCGAGCAAGCGCCTTTGTCCGGTTTGGCGTTGTTAGTGGAACCGTTGATGAAAAGTTCGGATGTGGATGTGGCGCGCCAAGCATTGCTGACCGCCGGTGCGATGCGCCATCCGCAATTGTTGCCGCCCGTTTTTGAAGCGCTTGACGATGTACGCACCCAAGAATATGCGTTGATAGCGATAGACCGTTATGGCAAGCGCGCTTTCCCGCCGCTTGAAAAAATGTTGCATAATCCCGATATACCGCGCGTGCGTCAAAAAGTTTTGATTTTGTTTTTGAATTCTTTGAATAGTGGCGAAGGCAAACAAATCCTTATTCGGGCTTTGAACGTGCCGGACCAAAAGTTGCGGCGCATTGTGATGAATTGTTTGATTAATTCGGGGATTATTTGGATTCATGCCGATAAAAAGGCTTTATTATTGGCAGGGCTTAATAAAGACATTGACCGTGTTCATAAATCTTTAGATTTCATTCAAACGCAAACAATATCGCCGACGCATGAAACCGAAGAGGCCTTTTTGTTCTTACGGCGAGCGTTGCAAGAAGATATTTTTGAAACACGCAAATTGATTTTGTTGCAATTACAGCTGTTAAAACCGCATCCGTTGTTTTCAAAGGCCATTCGTATTTTATTAAGTGACCGACGTGACCAATATGATGCGGCACTTGGTGTTGTGCAAGATTTCTTGCCTGCAAAACTTTATAAAAAAATCAAACCGATTGTTTTGCTCAGCGATGCTGATGTCAAACCTCATGGCGCAACTCGCGTTGTTTTGGAAGAGCAGGCTGTGGAAAATTTATCGGCGTTTTTGTTAAAACCCCCATTCGTATTGCCGCCTTGGATTAAGGCCACTTTGTTGTATACCTTGCGCAAATTGGGATATGAAGAAGGAAAATCCGCCGTTTTAGCAGCGCTTAAAGATACGAATTCATTAGTGTTGGAAGCGGCGATTTGGGCGCTTGTCCGATTAGAAAAAGATAAAGACGAATTGCATCGGGCCTTATTGAATGTACCCACCAGCCGTTTGGTCGGCCAATCAATTGAAGAAATATTGGAAAGTTAGGAGAGAACCATGTCAATGACTTTTGAAAAAGTTTTGGTTTTAAAAAATGTGCCTATTTTTAAAGAGGCCACCGAAGCCGCTTTGGCTGATTTAATTTCGGTAACCGAAGAAAAAACATTTAAAGCGGGCGATGTTATTTTAGACAGTCAAACCGAAAACAAATATTTATATATTATTTTATCAGGGGCAGTGCGGGTTATGGATGGTGACGAAGTTTTCCATGAGCTGGGTCCGCGCCAATTTTTCGGCGAAACGACGGTAATGAGCCCGGCCATTATGCCGTTTGAAAATATCGCGCATGACAAAACGACGGTTTTACGAATTGCCGGCGACAAGTTATATCAAATGATGGCATTGCATCCCACGCTTGCCAAAGGGTTTATCGGCGAATTATCCAAGCGTTTGCGCCAAGAACAGCTGAAAAATATTTAATAAAAATGTATTTTAAAAAATCATTGCATTTTATATTAAAGCGTTTTATAGTTAAATCAGATTTTCACTTAGAAGGAGGGAGAAAATGACTCAAAAAAAGACACCCGTAAAAGCGTCAGCCAAAACAGATGAAAAGCCGGTTCAAACTACATCGGTTAAAAATACATCTGCATCTAAACGTTTCAATGGCAAACGGGCAATTATTGTCGCCTTATTGCTTATTATCACGATTGTTATTTGGTACTATGTTGCCTTTTACGCTTTCAGTTTAAAAAATGAAAATGACCGTGCGAAACATTCTGCCGCCGATTTGGCCGATACGGCTGTGGTTGCAACGGTAGATGGCAAAAACATAACTCTCGGCGATGTGCGTGCCTTGGCCAAGGATGTACCTCAATTGTCAGATTTGCCGTTTGAAATGATTTATCCGCAAATTTTAAACAATATGATTAATACGCAAGTCATGTTAACCGGGGCAAATAAGGCCGGTATCGAAAAAAATCCGGATGTGGTCAAAGCGCTTAAATTGGCAAGAGAACAAATTTTGTCACAAGCTTATTTATCCAAACAATTGGAAAATGAAATGACGGACGAAGCTTTGCAAGATTTATACAAAAATGAAATGCGCAATTTCGAACGTCAAGAAGAAATCAGCGCCCGCCATATTTTGGTCGGCAGCAAAAAAGAAGCCGATGACGTTATTGTCCAATTAAAAGCCGGCGTTGATTTTGCGATGCTTGCCAATCAAAAATCCATGGATAAAGACAATAAAGGCGGCCAATTGGGTTATTTTACCAAAAATATGATGATTCCCGAATTCGGCAATGCCGTTTTCGCGATGAAAAAAGGCGAATTGTCCGCTCCGATTAAAACGCCGTTCGGTTGGCATGTTGTTTTAGTCGAAGACAGAAGATTGGCGGCTCCGCCGGCATTTGAGGATGTCAAAGACCAATTGAAGCAATTATATGCCGAACGCAATGTCAAACGTGTTATTGAACAAGAATGGCAAAAAGAAAACGCAAAAGTTTTAATCCCGAAAATTGATTAAAATATAAAGTTTTCAAGGCTTATAAAATTAAACCGCCGTTTGCGCATTTTGCCGCGGCGGTTTTTTATATGTTTCTTAGCTATTTTAAGTTCAACATTTTTCCTGAATATTTTTTCAAAAAGTGCATTTGCTTAAAAGGGGTTTTGACAACCTTAATTTAAAAAAGTGCCTTTTAATTTTAAAAATACACTAAAGTGCCTTGCGTGTGTTGATGTCTGTCCCTAAAGTTATAGATAGACACAAGAATAGGGGGATGAATGTTAATTGCATGGGATTATTATGCTTGGGTAGCCGTTAAATTAGGCTATGCTTTTTTATTGATTTTGTTTTTCTTTCAATTTTCAGGTTCCAAACGCCAACTGGCTCAAATGACATCCATTGATTTAATCAGCAATTTTATTTTGGGTGGTATTGTTGGTGGGTTTATTTATAATGAAGATATCAGTTTAAGCGGATTTTTCTTTGTCATGGCGGCTTATTTTATCATTATGTATGTAATTAATTATTTGCGCAATAATACCGCATGGGGGCGCAAAATAATGGTTGGCGTACCGACAATTATTATCAGTGATGGTAAGTTGGATGTTGATAAACTCAAACGCATGAAAATATCCATGACGGATTTTATGTCATTGCTCCGGCACAAAAAGATTCATACGATTCAAAGTATCAAATTAGCTCAAATTGAAATTGACGGGCAATTGACCATCGTTAAAAAAGGCGGAGAAGATTATGCCACTTTGTTAATCGATAATGGCGTTATTAATGAAGAAGGGCTTAAAGAAATCAAAAAATCAAAATTATGGCTTAAAAAACAATTAAGCCAAAAAGGATATAAGGATATTTCGAAAATTTTTTGTGCGCAATGGTTACATGGACAATTTTATGTCATTCAAATGTAACTGCTTACAGCACTTGGATTTAGCCGTTTTTTTATTTTTAAAATTTCAATTAATCCATTGAATTTATGAAAAAAATCTTGACGCGTGCTTAATTGGTGCTAGTATAAAAAAAATGTCTTTTCGAAAGAGCACGGATGAAAAATAAAACGAAATTGCGTCAATCTTTTGATTATATGGTGCTGGGCGGAATTGCAACGACAGCAACCAATACGTTTGCGTCCGGCGCACTGATGACCGCTTACGCCCTTATATTAGGGGCGGGCAATTTTTTTATCGGCGTTTTGAATGGCGTTCAATCTTTTGGCAATATTATGCATCTGGGTGCGGCTTGGTTGATTGAAAAAGGATATTCGCCAAAAAAAATTTCATTATGGGTATCATTTATTTCAAAACCGTTTTTCTTTTTAACGGCGTGTACGGCTTTTTTTGCCGATACGAAAATTGCTCTGCCGTTAATGTTGGTGTCATATATGATAGCCTATTTAATTGGCTCGCTGGCAGGCGGATCATTTTTGCCTTGGATGAAGGCGCTGGTTCCGGCTCAATTGGTGGGTAGGTTTTTAGGGGTCAGGTTGAAATACATTACCCTGACCAAAGTCATTTGTTTTTCATTGACATCCTATATTTTAGGTCTTGTCAAACGGCTTTATCCGACCTATGAAATTTACGCGTACAGCGCTTTTTTGGTAATGGCAACACTTGTGGGGTTGTTGGCGGCAGCATCCTTTTTTTATATGGATGACCGTGAAATCCAATTGGAAACGGATAAAAAATTTTTGCATAAAATTAAAATGGCTTTAAGCGATAAAAAATTCAGGAAATTGATTTTGTCTCTAAGCTCACTCAGTTTTTCAAATAACCTAATGATGCCCTTTTTGACGGTATTTTTATTGAAATACTTTTTGTTGCCGATGTGGCAAGTTTTAATTTTCACGCTTATCAACCAATTGGTTGATTCGTTTATTCTTAAATCGTGGGGGCGTATCTCGGATAAGCGCGGTGTGGAATATGTTCTGATTCGTGCCGCTCAGATTTCAATAGCATGCGCAGGCGCTTTTGCGGTTTTAAGTTGGATTTACCCGACAAATACGTATGTTTTATATGGAACATTGGCCGTGATTTATATTATTTTGGGTGTTGCCACGAGTGGTTTGAATTTAGGCACTAACGGTTCGGCAATGCTCTACAGCCCCAAAAAAATGGCCGCCGTTTATTTGTCGACTAACAGCTCATGTAAGTTTTTGGCGGCTACGTTGGGCGCCGTTTTCGCAGGGGTCTTGTTAACCATATGTGAACAATTTGAACACGCATTTGCTGCTTACTTTTTCCCCTTTCACTCATCTCAAGGGTGGTTCAGCTTTTTTTGCTTTTGTTGCATAATGTTTATTGTATCCATCCAAATTGTCCGGCATATGAAAAAAACAGTCGGAAAGGTCCCCGTTTAAAAGGCATTTTTGATTGGAAAAGCATAAGGGTTATTTGGGGGAATATATTAAATTGCTGCGCCGATATCGTGTTTAGACGGTTCATTCTAAAGCCCCTAAATGGACGTGCTTGGATTTATTAAATGTGGGTGTTTTGAAACAAAACTGTCAGGGCGCCGTTTAACTTCGGAATTTAACAACGCCCCTAACTTTTATATAATACTGCCGGGCTATCGGGAATGTTATTTGATGATGCCGCAAGCAAATCGGGCACCGCCACCACCGAGCGGGTAGGGCGTATCGGCAAAATTATCGCCGCCGGCATGGATAATCAGCGAATGATTTTTAAATTCGTCAGCCGTGACGCCATGAACAAAAAAGCTGGTGTTCACTTTCCCGGTCATATCGACGTAAAGCGGTTTTAAATCCCCTTTATGGCCGCCGCCGCTCGGACCTGCGTGTACACCGGTTTGTGCAGGATCATAATGTCCTCCCGCAGCTCCGGCCCATTCAATTTGCCCGTTTACGACCGTCGGTGCGCAACTGGGATTTTGATGAACATGAAAGCCATGTTCGCCGGGTGTTAATCCTTGAACATTGACAATAACTTTTAATCCTTGATCCGTATCGGTAAAGATGACTTTGCCGATTTCAACTCCTTGGCCGTTGCCGTAATCGGTTGTCATATGCATGATGGCCGATGTTTGGGTTTGTGTCATAGTGGCACATGCAGCCAAAACCAAAGACGCCACGGCGACAGATAATAATTTTTTCATAGTTCCCCCTTTTTTGTTTATATCACATATAAGCTGGCGATTTTATCTGCTTATTTCAAGAGAAATCCAAGGGAAAGTTATTTCGGCGGGGCAAATCATTTTCGAATGCCGGTATGTTACTCAGAAAAATAATGATCCTTTTGTTATGCATGGCGGCAAAGTTTTTGATTGCAAAGGTTTCATGGTCGTATAAAAAAGCCCCCAAAAGGAGGCTTTGAAAATTATTTTTTTTGAGGTACTACATCGTTCCACGATTTAATTTTGCCCGATTCGTCTTTTAAATAATTTAAACGTTTCTTTTTTTCATCCTTTTTAAAAATTTCAGCCGGATAAAGTCCCCATTTAATGGTAATTAAATCCCCTTCTTCTTTCGTAATAACACCGGTGTCCGACGCATTGGCGCGGGCAATTTTTTTACCGTTGCGTATCAAAATATCATTCCAATACGGGTGTGCGGTGCGCCAACGTTTACCTGAATCGTCCGGGCATTCATTGAAAATTTTATTCTCCAATGCTTTTTGGTTGACAATCTTTTTATCTTTATTTGCTTTTGCCATCCGTTTCATTAAGATACAACGGTTGTCCATGCCGGCAAAAGCGCCCAACTTTTCGGGCTCCACTTCGCCTATGAGAGGCATCAATTTTTCTTGTTGTAATTTTTTAAATGAATCTGATTGGGTTGAACCATATCCTACTTTAGTACCGGGTTTGGATTTAACAACGCGGAATAACAACAGCGGTTCGCGTACCATAGATAATTTGCCGCCTTTGTCTAAGATGCGTTTGTACAATCCGCAATCTTCGGCATATAAATATTCATTTGGATACCAAATATCATTTTTTGTTAAAAATTCGCGTCGAATCATAATGGTCGGGTGGGCCAGCCCTGATGAAAAATAAGTATTGATTTCCACTTCTTCGGGCGGGATTAAAGACGGTTCTTTGTCAAAATCTACTTGAAATTTTGATGTTGCGCCGCCAATATTGGAACCTAACACGGCCAATTCGGGATGTTGTTCCATAATTTGAATTTGACGGGCAAAACGATCGGGAATCGAATAATCGTCATCGTCCATGCGCGCAACATACGTGCCTTGAGCAACCTTGAGCCCGCGGTTAAGAGAATAAATCAAACCCATATTTTTGTCGTTTTTCAAATAAATGATTCGCGGATCTTTCTTGGCGTATGCTTTAAGTACGGCATCGGTTTTGTCTGTAGAACCATCATTAATGATGATAAATTCAAAATCCTTATAGGTTTGGTTCAATATTGATTCAACGGATATGGGCAAACCATAATCGCGGTTATACGTAGACAAGACAACCGAAATAACCGGTTTGTGGTTTAACCGATAGATTTTGTATGCGATATGTTTGTAAAAAGTGCCGGCGATAAAACAACCGCAAAACACGAAAAACAACATAAGGATGAAGAGCATTTTTTTCATGGGGACTCCTGGTACAATGAATGAATTTAACTATCTTACGCTTTTCCGAAATCATTTGCAAGCATAGGTGCATTCACCCCAATGGAAGAAAGGGCTTCCTCCCACATATGGGCATAGGGCGTTTTAAACAATAAATCAATGCTTGCAGGTGCCGTCAGCCAAATGTTGGACATGATTTCCTCTTCCAATTGTCCGGCTGTCCATGTGGCACAACCCAACGCAATCAATGTATACCGGGGCCCTTTGCCGTTGATTAAATCTTTTAAAATATCTTGTGAGGCGGTCAACGAGATGTCTTTGTCAATTGATACCGACAAATCGCTGTGATAATCATTGGAATGTAATATAAAACCCCGTGTCATTTGATCGGGGCCGCCCAATAAAATCGCCGGCGGATTGTCCATTTTGTCATAAGGGATAGACAGTTGTTCTAAAATTTCATAAAGCGACATTTTTTGTGCCGGATAATTAATCACTATCCCCATAGCCCCTGCTTCGGGCGTATGTGTGGAAATATAAATGACAGCTTTATCAAAACGGTCGTCATCAATGCCGGGCATTGCAATTAACAATTGCCCGGCTAAACTTGAGAATTTTAAATCTTTACCTGCCATTTGCCTCATCTTCATCGTCATCATAGGTGTCCATAATATCCGAAATATCCGGACCCGTACTTTCTTCGGTTTCTTCCAGAATATCCAAATCATCCGAATCTAAGTCTTCTTCATTAATAGGTACATCTTCCGTCATTTGCAAAAGAGCTTCTTCATTTAAATCTTCATCATCGATTTTTGGCGCTGCCTTTTTTGCCAATTTCAATAAAGATTTGGTTTTGGCTTCTTCATAGCTTTCTTGCGTATAAGCTTGCCCGCATTTTGGACAAGAAAATTCGGATTTATGCATATCATAAAAGAAAGATTCACATTTTAAACATTTACGTTTTTGACCCCATTCTGGTTTCATTTATTCCTCCGATGTAGTTTATTGTTAGTTTGGGATTCATGCATTTTAATTAGGCGTCACTTCGGCACGTCGCTTATGTTACTCCTTGCCAAGTTTTGCCGTAATTAAAGTTCATTTATTCCTCCGTTTTTGATTAGTATTATGGTTAATTATTCGTTTTGTTTAACTGTTTTAAAGCGAAACTTATTTTTACCCATTTTTTAGTATGGTTTACTTTGGTTAATCTGTTCCTTCTTTTATTTAAATCTTATATTAATTTTTGCGTTTACAGTGTAATGATATATTTGTCAATATAAAAATTATCAAGCCGAAAAAATTATTTTTTATTCCAAAAAAAATCTCGGTTACCTTGTTTGAAAATTTGAAGATTTTTGCTATAAAAAGTAAATCTAAACAATATTTCGACAGGTATTATATTTTGGCTTGATGAAAGCCGATTCGTCTTATGGCAAATACTCATAAACATACAATCATATTTATTTAAAATTGCGTTGCTTAAGATAACAGCTGTTCCATAAAATGTTCTTTTTTTGCATTGAATGTTACTTTAAAAAGATGATTATGTGATGTTTATCATAAAAAATGCTTGTCATTTTCATCCTGCCATGGTATGAAAGAGGCGTTATTACAAATCTTTTTAAAAAAAGGGAAAATAATCATGCTCACAATTGCGATTGACGGGGGTCCTGCGACAGGTAAAGGTACGCTGGGGGAAAAACTTTCACACGCTTATAAATTGGCCTATCTTGATACGGGGGCGCTCTACCGCACAATCGGTTATGCCGTGTTGGAAAAAGGCGGAAATCCAGAAAACGAACAAGATGCCATTGATGCCGCACGTCATTTGCCAGCTGATAAATTACTGGAAATACAACAGAATCCGGCGATTCGCACCGAAGTATACGGCACGGCCGCTTCAAAAGTTTCGGTATTTCCCGAAGTGCGCAATATTTTGTTTCAATTTCAACGAAATTTTGCAACCAATCCCCCGGCTTTGGCCGATGGTGCACCGGCCGAGGGCGCCGTTATTGACGGCCGCGACATTGGCACAAAAATATGCCCGGATGCGGATTTAAAAGTTTATTTGACGGCTCGCCCGGAAATTCGTGCCACACGCCGATTTAAAGAGTTGCAATCCAAAGGATTATGTGTTATATATGAGGACGTTTTGTCGGAAATTGAAAAACGCGACCAACGTGACCGCGAACGGACAGTGGCTCCTTTGCGACCCGCGGATGATGCGTTTATCTTGGATACGTCCGATTTAACGCCTGAACAGGTTTTTGATGCTGTAACAAAAGAGTTGGAAAAACGCGTTGCGGCCAAAAAATAAGAATTCCTGATGGGATTCGGTTTATTAAATCCCCCGTGTGGGGGCAAATTAAGGTTCCATGGGGGAACCGTTTAACCAAAGTCCGCAAGGGATGCCCCCTTGTCGGCCAACCGCTTTAAGTGGCGTTATACTTAAAAAATTAAGGATATAAATGGAAAATAAAGAATTCGATATGCCGTCAAAAGAAGATTTTGGGGCACTGCTTGACGAATATATGGGCCAAGGCTCTATGCAAGGCAAAGTTGTCAAAGGAACCGTTGTTGGTTTTGATGACGATGTCGTGATTGTTGATGTCGGTTTGAAATCGGAAGGCCGCATCCCCGTGCGCGAATGCGGTGCGAATGTGCCGGCTATCGGTGACACGGTTGACGTGTATGTTGACAGATATGAAGACCGCGACGGCAATGTTGTTTTGTCTCGTGAAAAAGCTCGCCGCGAAGAAGCTTGGGGCGATTTGGAAAAAGCTTTGGAAAAAGGCGAACACGTCACAGGTACGATTTTTGGCCGTGTCAAAGGCGGCTTTACGGTCGATTTGAATGGCGCAACGGCTTTCTTGCCCGGCAGCCAAATTGATGTCCGCCCGATTCGCGACGTGACGCCGTTGATGGGTGTCGCCCAACCGTTTGCCCTTTTGAAAATGGATAAACTCCGCGGCAATATCGTTGTGTCTCGCCGTGCCGTGTTGGAAGAAACGCGCGCCGAACAACGTTCCGAAATGATTAAAAACTTAAAAGAAGGCGAAATCGTTGACGGTACGGTTAAAAATATTACCGATTACGGTGCCTTTATTGATTTGGGTGGCGTTGACGGTTTGTTGCACGTGACGGACATTTCATGGAAACGCATCACGAATCCGGCCGAAGTTTTGTCTGTCGGCCAAGTGGTCAAAGTCCAAATCATCAAATTCAATTCGGATACAGGCCGCATTTCACTCGGTATGAAACAACTTGAATCCGATCCTTGGATTGGCGTTAACGAAAAATTCCCGGTTGGTACACGCTTTACGGGCAAAATCAGCAACATTGCCGATTACGGTGTGTTCATTGAATTGGTTCCGGGCGTCGAAGGTTTGGTACACGTTTCGGAAATGAGCTGGACGAAAAAGAACGTTCACCCAAGCAAAATCGTTTCTTTGAGCCAAGAAGTCGAAGTTATCGTTTTGGATGTTGATGAATCCAAACGCCGTATTTCGTTGGGTATGAAACAAATCCAAGAAAACCCGTGGAAAGCTTTTGCCCAAACGCATAAAGTTGGCGACGAAATCGAAGGCGAAGTGAAAAACATGATTGAATTCGGTATTTTCATTGCGCTTAACGATGAAATTGACGGTATGATTCACACATCCGATTTGTCTTGGGAAATCCCGGGCGAAGAAGCTATCAAGGATTACAAAAAAGGCCAAATGGTTAAAGCCAAAATCTTGGACATTGACGTTGAAAAAGAACGCATCTCTTTGGGCGTCAAACAATTGTCCGACGATCGCGGTGCCGGTGTTGCCGAAACACTCAAAAAAGGCGAAACAGTCACCGGTGTTGTGTCGGCTATTGAAGACGGCGGCATCGAAGTCGATGTTGAAGGTATCAAGGGCTTCATCAAACGCACCGATTTGGCGAAAGACAAATCCGAACAAAAACCCGAACGTTTTGCCGTCGGCGAAAAAGTCGATGCCAAAGTCGTCAGCTTTGATGCCAAAACGCGCAAATTGACTTTGTCGATTAAGGCACGTGAAGTGGCCGAAGACAAAAAGGCTGTCGAAGAATTCGGTTCGACCAGCTCGGGCGCTTCTTTAGGCGATATTTTAGGGGCTGCTTTAACGAAGAAAGCCGCTAAAGCCGAAGAAGAAAAACCGGCCAAAAAGAAAGCAAAAAAAGAAGAAGCATAATTGTTTGAGGCTTCATTTGCTTGAAGTAGAAACGGCTCCG
>ULOI01017526.1_pt1 | contig 16945 bp, 18 predicted proteins | sample 1952231 | NCBI WGS metagenome assembly ULOI01 (sample SAMEA4835593, study PRJEB28245) | human gut metagenome | biome: gut microbiome; material: fecal sample | place: Denmark | collected 2008
GAAAAAATGCTGAATGAAGCGCGTTTGTTCTTTGCGGCGTCAAGAACTGGAGAAATGGATATTACATTAAAAATTAAACGAGACATTTCTAAAGGTAAATTTATTACTAAAGTTTTGGCGAAAAGCTAATGGAAGAAAATGAAATAATAGCAGTGCAAGCGTTACCGTGCTTATGTCGCGGTAATTGCCAGAATGGAAATGTTAATAAGAAGCGTTGTCCTTGTTTTATTGCTCGCATGAGCAAGAAAAAAGTTATAATGTGTTATTGTCGTATTTGTAAAAAGATAACGTGGCATATTGGCGTTGATTGTGTACAATGTCGTTTAAGAGCTATGGGCTACAAATGAGTGAAGATTTATTAGAAAATTTTGATATTGAATATTATCTGCAAAGAGAAGGAATATCATATAAGAAAACTTATGGCTCTAGCGGAACACAATTAAATGTTAGAACTTGCCCGTTTTGTGGACAATCTAAATGGAAAGTATATATAAATGCTGATACAGGTTTGGGTAACTGCTTTTCGGGTTCGTGCCAAAAGAAATTTAATAAATTCGGATTCGTTAAAGCTGTTTCTCAAGCAGATAACAATAGCGTAGTTTATGAAATTATCGAAAATGTTTGTAAAGAATTGGGTTGGATTCCTAAGAAAATCTATAGACAGCCGATTAAAAACGTTACCAATGACGGATTAATTTTGCCCGCTAATATACCTTTACCTTTGCCAAATGGAGATAATCTTGAATATTTGTTAAGACGTGGTATAGATAATTATTATACACAATTGTTTGATTTACGATATTGCGAATCTGGAGAATGGCGTTTTAACACCGAAGACGGAGAGAAAGTCCAAGTATTTCAAAAACGAATCATAATTCCGGTTAGAGATTTGGACGGTAGCTTGGTAACATTTCAAGGCAGAGATATTACCGGATTAGCCCCGAATAAATATCAATTTCCGTCTCAGGTGGCTTCAACAGGTAAGCTTTTATATAATGGTAATAACATTATCGGTTATAATACTATTATTGTTAATGAAGGCGTTTTTGATGTTATAGCTACACAAATGGCTTTAGATAAAAGCGGTTTGTCACAAGATTTTGGCGTTGTTGGTTCTTTTGGTAAGCATTTATCTATTAACTTACAAGGAGCTGATGACCAATTATCTCGTTTTCTAAGCTTAAAAAAACAGGGTCTAAGAACGATAATTATTATGTGGGACGGTGAGTCAATGGCCTACCTCGATGCTTTAGAAGCGGCACAAAAATTAAATACTTTTGGTTTTAATCTGAAGATAGCTACTTTACCAGCGGGTAAAGACCCTAATGAAGTTTATTATACCGAAGTAATTGACGCTATTAAAAATGCAAAACCATATAGTAATTTAATGATATTACAAGGAAATCCGTATGAATGATATAAAATTTAAGGTTTTTTTAAATTCTACCGCTACAGTTGCTTTGGTTCATCTTCATTATATAGATGAAGTAGGTAATTCTCAATTTGAATCTTTTTCGTTAACTAGCAAAAATGCAAGAAGCAAAAAAATAGATACTGTTTCTGTAACAAAAAGCTGTAGTACAATTACAGAATTATCTAAGTTTTTATCTCCGTTAGATATTAATAGATTTAAATTAGCTTCGTTATATGAAGCTTATAAAAATTTATTAAATAAAAGAATGTCTATTAGAATACAAGATAAGATAAAACAAAAAACAGTTGAGGAAATAGAGAAAAAAGGTTTCGGTAGTTTCTAAGGAAAGCCATAGTCATAATATTGACTTTTAATTTATTTTTGTTATATTGCTTAAAGTTTTAATAAGAGGGATTAAATATGTTAAGCAATATTTTTAAGTGGGTAAGTGCTATTCCCCGTATCACTAGAATTTTATCTAATTCAAAGGTTCAAGTTCGTTATAAAGGAGACGGCGCTTATACATCTGTTGACTCTAACGGTAAACCTGTTTTAATTAATCTGCCGTCACTTCCTGATAACATTACACAAAAGCATTTAGACTTAACTTTTGGTTTTATGTTCCACGAATTAGGTCATGTAAATCATACTGATTTTTCTATTACTCGGAAAAACAAGGTTGATATATCTTCTGGTGTTGGACAGATTTTTAATATTATTGAAGATGCTTATATTGAAAAAGTTGTTTCTTCTGACTACTTAGAAGCTAAACAATATCTTTTACATTGCCAGCAGTATATATTAGATTATACGATGGCGGCTATTGCTAATCCTAATTTAAGCAAAGAGGAAAAAGCGCTTGCTATGCTAATTCCGAAAATTCGTTATTTAGCTGGGCAAAATACGTTCGCTCAATTAATATTGAGCTATCCAATGCAAGAATTAGAGTTTCTAGACAAATATGAGGAAGAACTTAAAAACGTATCTTCCACTCAAGAATCGTACGAATTGGCTGTAAAAATTTACAAACAGCTAAAAAGAAGATTTAATTTTTCTAAACTGCCTCAAAATTCAGGTACAAATAAAGATTCGCAAAACCAGCCACAGAAAACTGGTAAGTCTGGTGATACAGACAAATCTAATGAAAAAGAAAATGCCAATTCGGATAAGAAATCAGGCGGTTCCGATTCATCTGATAAAAACTCTAAAAACGATTCGTCTGATAAAAACTCTAAAAACGATTCATCAAAAGGTCAAGAAAAGAATGATGAATCGGGTAAACCTAATAAATCCGACGAATCACAAGACAAAAACAATGCTAATGGCAGTGGTGGCAGTAGTGAAGACGAATCGGACGCTAGTGGCGATGATGAAGAAAAGTTAACACAAGCTTTGGCACGAGCGATTGCAAATTCAGACGCTTTCAAAGAAATCAGGGCGAAAGGCACTTCCGATAAGACAAACAAAATAGGTGTCGGAGGGGACGCTAGTGGCGATAATAAACCTTCTGGCCCGTGTATTATATTGAAAGATTTTAACAATAACGTTTATTCTGTTGTTAACCGTTCGGAAGACGGTTTTTGGGAAGTTCCGTCTGAATACAATAGTTATACTGTTGAATCTATGACTCCTAATGTAAGTATTTTAGGTATGAAACAAAAGTTATTGCGGTTATTTGCTGCCAAAACAAAAAAGTCGATTATTAAAGGTGTACGTTCTGGCAAGTTGTGCAACAATAACTTATTCAGATTAAGACTAAACGATGATAGGGTCTTCAAAAAGAATTATGAAAACACACAATTAAATACAGCAATCACTTTGTTAATCGACTGTTCCGGCTCTATGAGCGGAGGAAGAGACCAGTGCGCTATATCCGCAGCTTATTTATTTGCTCGTATTTTAGAGCATTTAAACATTCCCTGTGAAGTTCAGGGTTTCAGTACAGGAAGTGATAGTTTTGGAGGAGATTACGGCAGAAGAACTTCGGTAAAAAATGCTATTTTCAAAAGGTTTAATGAAAAGTTAACCCCTAAAATTGTTGGTAGATTCTGTTATTTTTACAATGGGAGAAGTCATTCAAATTATTATAATTGCAATGATGACGGAGAAAGTATTCTTTTGGCTTTGAGTAACTTAGCTAATCGACCCGAAGAAAGAAAAATGATGTTTGTTATGTCTGACGGTCAACCTAATGTCGGCGGTTGTAATGGTGAAGAATGTAATCATTTAAGAGACGTTGTAAAAAACATAGAAGAAACTAGCGGTTTTGAAATTTATGGTATTGGCATACAGACTTCGGCAGTTAAAAAGTATTACTCCAATTACTCTGTGCTTGACAATCCAGAAGATTTAAGCAAAATTATTATTCAGCAATTAAGCAAAAACATTTTATAAGAGGGCAATAATGATAAATCAAGAGCAAACTATTCGTGAATTATTTGATGTTAATTCAAAACTTCCGGTTTATTCTAAACCGACATCTTTCGTAGTAGCGGACAAAAAAGAGTGGGACGGGGTTTACGAACCTGACTTTATTCCAGAAATCGATTCTAACTATTGTTTTAACCCAGACGACTTGAGAATTGTTATTGTTGGCTTCGTGTCTAAAATCCCGACATATCTTTACGGTAATTCTGGTGTTGGTAAAACATCAATGATTGAACAGTTTTGTGCCAGAACACACAGACCGTTTATGCGAGTTCAGCATACAGTAGGTTTGGAAGAATCCAATGTGGTTGGACAATGGGTTGTCAAAAATGGTGAAACAGTTTTTGAATTAGGGCCGCTTCCTTATGCTATGTTGCACGGTATGGTATATTGTGCAGATGAATACGATTTTGCAGAGCCGGCAGTTTTGTCAATTTACCAGTCCGTTTTGGAAGGTAAACCCTTGATTATTAAGGAAGCAGACGCGGCTAATCGTGTAATCCGCCCACACCCGCAGTTTAGATTCTTTGCAACTGGTAACACAAACGGTGCGGGTGATAATACCGGTAATTATCAAGGAACAAGATTACAGAACGTTGCAAACTACGAAAGATTTGGTATCGTTCATAAGGTTAATTATTTACCGGAAGAAATCGAAAAAGATATTATTTTGAAAAAAACTCCGATTGGTTCATTAAGTGACGGTTCAATTCAAAAAGGCTTGTTGGATTCGATTATTAAATTCGCAAAAATTATGCGAGATAGTGCAGAAGGCAGCAATCCAGAAGTTCAATTCGCTCCGTCAATTCGTGTTTTGGTTAATGTAGCTAACCTCGGCTGGACTCTGGGCGACTTTAAAGCGGCATTTAAGCTTGCTTATATTAACCGCATGAACGATGAAATGCAAGCGGCAAGTATTAAGGTTTTAGAACAATATATTCCGAAAGAAATTATTGAATAAAGAAATACTAAAAATATTTCCGAAGCAAACCGTTATATATTTACGGCATTTAAGCGGTCGTATAGGCAAAGACGAAAAAGAATTATATGCGTTCGCTTATGTTATATTGCTTAAATGCCGTAAAAAATTTAATGGTGATGAAAAGCTTTTTTATCGTTACCTTAATACTTCTATTAAACATTCGTTAATAAATTCTTACAGAAAGAAAAATATATCTTTTTCTTCTCTTAATGAAAACATAGAAGATTTTGGATATGAACAACCATTTAACGATGAAATAAATGATTTTCGGAAATTTGTCAAAAAAAATTGTAGTCCACAGGCGCATTTTATTTTAAAAATGTGTCTTGACCAACCGCTTAAAATGAGATTATATTGTCATAGGAACAGACATAGTACGAAAAGCGAAGTTCTTTTGATGTTGACATATTTACAGAAAAATCACCCAAACGTTTTTCGGACTGTTTCTAATGGTCGTAAATATATCAGGGAGTTAAAAAATGCCAGACATAGATACAATAGTTTGTAAATTGGGGTGTTTTGGAATGTTTTCTTGTTATGACAAAGATTGCGAAGCTTGCCAGAAATGCAAAGTACAAAGAGAATGTCAGAAACTGGCGGAAGAAAACTATAATAAAATGGAAAATATAATCGAAGCAGAATTGGATTAAATATGACTGGTATTTGTTTTTGTCGAAGTGATTTTTCTATTGGCGAATCGATGTTAAAAGTAACGCAGATTGCCAAAACAGCAAAAGAAAAAAATTATTCAGCAGTTGCATTATGCGATACGATGACGTTATCATCATTAATTGAAGCGTCACAGGCTTGTGCTAAGGAAAATATTCCTTTAATTAGTGGCGTTCGTTTAAGAATTGTTGAAGATGCAACTGTAAAAGACAAAAAACAAAACAATCGTGCTTGGTTTCCGAAACTGTACTTTAAAAATGAGGAAGGTTTAAGAATTGCTTACAAGTTGCTAACCATGTCATTTGCAGAAGATAACTTTTATTATGTTCCTCGTTTATCTTTTGAGCATTTATTAAACGAAATCACCACCGATGTTATCATCTCTTTAGGAGACCAACATAGTCAGGTTGGTACTCGGTTATTGGACGAGCGGGTACAAATGTTGGTTAACAAAATAGGTGCCGAAAATATCGTTGCAGAGTGCATTCCTTTCAACACACCTATATTTGACCGTTTAACTAAAGAATCGCTCTGTATCGCTAAAAAATACGGCTTAAAATTGATGTATTCTGACCTATGTATGTATTCAGAGCCGAAGAATAAAAAAGCGTTAATTGCTTTAAGCGCAATTGCAAGTAAAGGCGAGTCGGTAACGTTTAATACTCCTTGGTTAAACAAGCCGGTTTATGATACAGCTTATATTAAAGATTATACTGATTATGTTCAAATGTGCAAAGACCAGATGAATAGAATTAAGAGCCGTTATAATATTGATGTTACGCCTTTGGTAGAAGCTGTTAAGTTTTCGGCTTTTGGATTTGAAAAATTGTTTTCTTATAAATGGGAAGCGAAAAAACCTTGTTTACCTCAAATGGATAAGAGTCCATTTGATAAATTAAAAGAATTGTGTAAAGAGGGTTTTAAAAATAAATTAACAAAACCCATTTTGGGATATATGCCAGACCCTACAGAATTGCCAAAATATGCTGCTCGCTTACAATATGAATTAGATATTATTGAAAAATTAGATTTTTCAAACTATTTTTTACTTGTAAAAGATATTTTAGATTGGGCAAGGCAAAATGGAATGGGTGGTTCTTATGGACGAGGAAGTTCTGGTGGGTGTCTTATTGCTTTTTTGTTAGATATTGTAGAAACCGACCCAATTCGTTTTGGTTTAATGTTTGAACGTTTTATTAATCCAAGCCGTCATGACCTGCCCGATGTTGATATGGATATTTCTTCGTCTAAAAGACAAGAATTAATTGCCCGTATTATTCAAGATTACGGTTCAGAAAATGTAGCTTCTATTTCAAACTATATTACTTTAGGCGCTTCTGGTGTTATCCGGGCTTGCGGACGTGTTTACGGTTTACCGATTAACGAATATAGTTGTTCTTCAAAAGTTCCGTCAGAGCATGGCGTATCTTATTCTTTATCTCAGGCCGTAGCTGTTGTGCCAGAAATTGAATTGTTTGCAACAAAATATCCAGAAGTTTGGGAGACAGCGTTACAATTAGAAGGCTGTATTTCTGCTTATGGAGTTCACGCTGCCGGATTAATTGTTGCGGGCGAACCTTTAATTAATCGTGCGGCAGTTGAGAATCGTCGTGGCAACCAAGTGGTTTGTTGGGACAAGCTGGTTGTCGAATCAATGGGGCTTATTAAAATGGACCTTTTAGGTTTAACTACTTTGGACGTGTTAAACTTAGCAAAACAATATGTAAAAGATAACTTTAATGTAGACCTTGATTTGTTGTCTATCCCTCTGGACGACAAAGAAACATTAAAGTTGTTCGGTGAGGGTAAAACATCTGGTGTATTTCAGTTTGAAGTTGCCGGTGCTTTATTAAAGCGGTTGGCAGTAAACGAACCTTTAAGATTTGAAGATTTGGTTGCTGCCACCGCCCTCAATCGACCGGGGCCTATGGATTCTGGTCTGTTAGAGGACTATGTAGCGATTAAGCAAGGTCTAAAAGATGAACATTATGACCACCCTAATTTAAAAGAAGCTTTAAAAGAAACTTATGGCGTTATTGTATATCAAGAACAAGTAATGAAAGCTTCAATGGATTTAGCTGGCTTTACAGCTTCCGAAGCTGACTTTTTGCGCAAAGCAATGGCTAAAAAAGATAAAGATAAAATGGCTTCCATGAAGCAACAATGGATTGAAGGTTGCCAAAAGATTTCTAATATGCACCCATTTGACGCAGAAGCCTTATGGAATAAGATTGAAGCGTTTGCAGGCTATGGTTTTAATAAGTGTTTAGACGGAGATACGGTATTAGACGGCTATACCCAAACCATAGCAGAATTGGCTGAAAACCGTCAATTTTCAACCTTAAAATCGTACAATACAGATACGAAAGATTTTTTCCTTGACTCTATTGAAGATATATCCTATGCTGGTGAGCAAATGGTATATGAATATGAATTATCTAATGGCAAAACTTTAAGATGCACAAGCAATCATAAATTTTTGTGCGAAGATGGCGAATATCATACCATTCAAGATATTGTAGAAAACAATTTGGAGATGGTAGATGCAGAAAATTAGAACTTTGGAAGACGAACAACTCATAATTGATTATTATAATAAAGGTTATTCGGCAAGAAGAATAAACGAAGAAGTTTTAAATAATAAATTTAAAACCACAAAAAGCATAGCCGATGTTTTACGGAAATATGGGATTGTAACAAGGAAAACAAAAGATTATTACAAAAATTGTAACGAATCGTCTTTTATTAATATCACAACGGAAGAACAGGCGTATTTTTTGGGTTTTTTACAAGCTGACGGTTGGCTAAGCTCTGGAACTAACGAAGTTGGTATAGGCTCAAAAGACCAAGAAATAATAATTCAATTTAAAGATTTTATAAAAACTGACAATAAAATTGTAAATAGACCAGACTTTTACCAATTAACCATTAAAAACGAGGTTTTACATAATTCTTTAGAAAAATATAAAATTAGTTCTAAATTGTATGGACAGTTTATTCCAAACTTGCCGGAGGATTTATTGTGGCATTATATTAGAGGTTTATTCGATGGTGACGGAACAATATGTATTACTAAAGAGGGTTATCTAAGATTAAATTTTGTGGGTGGTATTCAAAGTATGGCTCAACTATCTTATATTATCGCCAAAGAAACAAATACCGAACCAGTACCGGCTATAATCAACAAAAACAATATTGCTATTATCCAGTATGGCAGTTCAGATATTATTTGCAAAATCTGTAATAAGATGTATGATAAAGCAACAATAAGTTTAAACAGAAAAAGACAAATTGCGGAGAAATATTGTGGTAAAAGTTGTTAATGTTAAGCCCGTTGGCGTTAAATCTACCTATAATATAACTATGAAGTCAAAATATCACAATTATTGCATTGGCGGGGTGGTAAGTAAAAACTGTCACGCCGTAGAATATACTTTACTTTCTTTTGCAAGTATGTATATTAAAGCTCATTATCCTACAGCTTTTTATGCCGCAACTTTATCTGTATTGCCGGAAGAAAAACTAAAGAATATTGTAAAAGATGCCGATTCTAATGGTATTAAAGTTTTGCCACCAGACATTAATTTAGCCGGAGAAAACTTTACTATTATTGACGACAAAACGATTATGATTCCGTTTAACCGTGTGAAAGGTGTTGGCCCTACAGCAGTAAAAGCTATTTTAGACGCTCGTGCTGACGGCTCATTTACTTCTTATCAAGATTTTGAAACAAGAGTTACAGGAAAGTGTAACAAAAGACACAGAGAATCGTTAAATAAAATTGGTGCTTTTGCCAATATCGTTCCGGGTCAACAACCTAGTTCGGACATCACCAGATTAAAAGACCAATACGAATTGCTGCCAGAGTTGGTAATTAAAACTTTGAAATCTACTAAAAGGATTTCGGGTACAGATGTTAAAAAAGCCCTTGACAAAAACAACGAAATGGGGCAGAGTTTAATGGAGCCGCTTGGCAAGAAATATGTTCACCCATATAGCGGTAAAGTAATTCGGTATGTAGTTATTTTTGACGGGCCAAATAAATCAGACTTGTCGTCTGGAAAATTTGCAAATGTACGACAGTTTGAAGCCATTTCTACCGCATTAAACGTTGCTGGTATTACTAAAGAAGAAGGTTACTGGACTGGTTTAATGAAGACTCCTAAAGAGCAAAAAGAGATTACAACACCTGAATTGGCTTTAAATCTTCCGCTTTTGCAAAGAGAGCTACAATTATTAAAGCCAGAAATTATTGTATTAATGGGGCCAGACGTTATACGTCAGTTTGCTAAAGATGTAAAGAAGCCGTCCGAAGCTATAGGTCAAAGCTTTTATGACGCTGAATATGACGCCACCTTTATTATTGGAATGAATCCCGGTATGATTTATTTCAGACCGGAAAAACAGAAAGACCTTAATTCTGTTTTTGAAAAAGTAGCAACAATGATACATTAGGAAAACAAAATGATAGAATCGTTAGAACAAAGATTGTGTGTCTTGCCCGAAGAAATTCGGAAAGATATGCAAATTAACGAATTAAATCTTTTGGATGCGATTTTGAAACAGCCCGCATTATATGCGTATTATGCACATATTTATTGCGAAAAGATGAAAGCGTCGTCCAATGCTAAAGTTTCTTTATGTGCCTTGGAAGGTCAAATAAATGAAATGTATATGGCAGAAGCCGAATCGGGCAAGAAGTTGACCGACAAGGATAAAGAAAAGCGCCTGAAAAACGAACCCAAATGGAAAATGGCAAAAATGACATTAGATAGAGCAGAAGCCGAAGAAGAATATTACAGAAATCTTTTGGAAGCTTTAAGACAAAAACGTGATATGCTTTATCAAATGGCTTTGAGACAAAGAGATGAATTGAAATCTAACATTTCGGTTTCTTCTCCGTCTGTTGTTTCTGCTGATTTGGAGTTTGAAAATAAAGGCAAAGCAATTTTGGAAAGAATGAAAAATGGCGTTGACAAACAATTCTAAATATAGTATAAAGAAGTATAGCTTCGCTATATAATTATTCTACAATTTAACATTTGAACAAACGAACATTTTATAACTTTTCGACTTATCAACATTTAACTGAAAGACCAAAAAACATGACAAATATTTTTGATTTAATCAACAAGAAAAAAGCTACCCTCTCCGGTAAGAAAGAAACTATTAAACCTAATGCCGGTAACAACTTTTTCATTATTTTGCCTTCTTGGAAGGGCCAAGGAGAGTTCTGGAAAGATTGCAATCGCCATTGGATTAAGAACAGCGCTAATGAAGTTCAAGCTGTATGCGCTTGTACAATGGCTGAAACCGGACATTGCGATATTTGTAATGCCATTGCAGTTGCTAAAAGCAAATATAACACCGACCCTATTTTCTCTGAAATGATTGCCCGGTGGACTACTAATCGTCGCGTTCTGTTTAACGTTTTGAAAGTTGAAAACGTACAGACCGCACAAGGTGTTGCTTGGCGTGCAAAAGACGTTTCTGATGTAAAAGTTTTAGAAGTTCCGATTACATTAGCAACGGCTATCTTTGACGCTATGAATGGTTTGAGCATTCAAGGCATTTCTGACCCTGTAGATTTGAACTGTATTTTCCCGATTAATGTAGTTAAGTCTGGCAGCGGTAAACAAAATACCAAATACTCGGCTTCTTTGATGATGACGCCAATTCGTTTCAACACTCAAGAAATTGCTACAATTACTAATAGCTTGAAAAACTTAGATGATTTCGTTGCTGAAAGTGATGAAGCACACGGTAGAGCTTTGGCTTCTATGACTTCTAATCTGGGTGATAACTTAAACGCTTTGCCGTCTGGTAATGCTTCGGTTCAGATGATTTCTGCTCCAATGGCTAATCCGGTAAATAATGCTGCTCCGGTAACCCCGATTGTAGAAGATTTGGGCCAAGTAATTAATGACCAAATTCCTGATTTTGGTGCCGCCAATGCTAATGTGGTTGAAGAACCCGTTAAAGAAATTAGTCCTGAACAGTTAAATAACCTGTTAAGCTTCTAATTTAATTAGGGGGTGTAAAAGCCCCCTTTCTTTTCTTTTAGGATAATCATGACAAATGTAATGCTTATTGACGGCAATTCCATAGGTTTTGCTAGTCATCAATCGACAAAACTGACTTATAATAATGAGCCAGTACAAGCGATTTTTGGGTTTATTAAAACCTTGAAGCGTTTGAAAGAGCGGTTTAAAGATTACGAACCGATTATATTATGGGACGGAGAATCTTGGCGCTATCAATTATATTCTGATTATAAAGGTAATAGAAAAGACCCTAAAACAGAATTGATGAAAATAGAATACAAAAAACAAATCCCGGCAATTAAAGAAGCTATAAAGTTACTCGGCATTAAACAAGTTTGTGTGTCTAATTATGAAGCTGACGACTTAGGTTATATCTTCGCTACAAAATTAGTTGCTGCTGGTAATAAAATAATACTAATTACCGGTGATAAAGACTGGCTGCAAATGGTACAGCCCGGTGTAATGTGGTATGACCCGATTCGTGACAGAAAATGTAATTATTTAGATTTTGTCGATTTTACAGGTTGCGATTCGATACAAGGCTTTATAGACAAGAAGTGTCTTATGGGCGATACATCGGATAATATTAAAGGCGTCGGTGGTATTGGAGAAACTAGAGCTTTAGATTTAGTTCAAGTATATGGAACGGTTCAGTGCTTTTTAGAGCGTGATTTTAGTGAAGAAGAAATCAATGCAATGCCAAAATATTTAAGAGATTTTAAGCTTAATACAAATAAAGGTATTGATAAATATTATGAGAATGTTAAATTAATGGCATTAAATACAGATTCGCGCCCTAAGCCGGTCAATAAACAAATTATTAATGGTGAATTAAACTTTGATAGATTTGAAGAATTTTGTTTTGAACATGGCTTTTCTTCTATCAGATTGGAATTAAATAGTTACAAAAACCTTTTTGGAGCAAACTAGAATGACTGATGAAAAATGTAAAGTATTGATGAATCTTTGGACTAAAAAAGAAGATAATCCGACCTATTTTTTAGATACAAATTTTAAGCCGTTAAACAAAGCCATTTCTGGTTATTACAGTAAAGGAATTAAGAATGGTATTATCATGGAGCTGTCGGGCTGGGAGTCTTCTGGTAAAACAGCCATTGCTACACAGATTATGAAAGCCGCACAAAAGCAAAACGGCGTAGCTATGTATTTTGACTATGAACGTTCTTTTGACCTCTCCTTGGCAGAAAAACAGGGTTTAATTTTGGACGAGACATTTGTTTATAAAAAGTTTCCGACAGGCGAAGACGGGGTTGAAGCTTGTATTAATTATACCAAAGCTTTACGGGAAGCTAAACGGTCAGACGGAAGCTTGTTTTTTCCCTTAAATACGCCGATTGTAGCAGTATTTGATAGCATCCCTTGTATGATACCCAGAAGCATTATTGACAAAGAAAATGTCGATAATAATATGAAAGACAATTTGGCTATTCCGGCAATGTTGTCTGTAGCTTTACCTCGTTTGGTTCAAGCTGCTGATGACTACAACATTACTGTTATTTTCATTAATCAGTTGCGCGATAATGTTGGCGTTATGTACGGAGAATCAGAAAAAACTTCTGGCGGTAAAGCCAAAAACTTCTATTTCACCACAAGAATTAAATGCAAAAGAACTATTTTAACTGAAAAATCTGTTAAGATTGGGCAGTTAGTAGAAGCCAATGTTATTAAAAACAAACAATCTGCTCCTTTTAGAAGCTGCTCTTGGTTGTTTAAATATAATGCCGACGGTACGGGTTGCTTTGATACAGTAGGGTCAACTATAGATTACTGTATTGAAAACAAAATTGGTGGTATTTCTGGAGCTGGTGCTTGGTTTGAATTTGACGGTCAAAAATATCAAGGCAAAGAAGCTCTTAAAAAAGCTTTAATTGCTGACGAAACTATTTTTGCCAAACTGGAAGCAGAATTAGACAAACTGGATAATGCCAATGAAAATAATTAAGGAAGTTGTAGGAAATGCCACGCTTTATTGTGGCGATATGAGAGATGTGTTGCCCCGTTTGGGGCAATGCGCTCATTGCATTATTACTGACAATCCATACAAATTAACCTCTGGCGGTAGAAGTACAAGACCAGATACTCCTAAAGGTATTTTAGGTTATCGAGAATATGACAATAAAGGCGAATTGTGTGTTTGTAACATTACAACAGACGAATATATTCCATTATGTTATCGTGCTGTTATGCCAAATTCGCATACTTATTTCATGGCAGACAGCAAGAACCTGCCGGAAATGTTATCTAAACCTTTGAAATACGGTTATAAATATCATAATACTTTATATTGGAAAAAGAATAATGCTACACCGAATCGCTGGGGAATGAAAAATACAGAGTTTATCGGTCTGTTTTATAAAGGACGGTCACCTTATTTTAATAATTGCGGAACGAAACAAAGCTTAGAGTTTCCGAATATTATTGGAAGCAAACTTCACCCAAATCAAAAGCCGGTAGAATTAATGGAAGTTATGGTTAATAATTCGTCACAACCAAATGAAGTTATCTTAGACCCATTTATGGGTTCTGGTTCAACTGGAATTGCGGCGATTAAAAATAATCGAAAGTTTATCGGAGTAGAAATAGAGGAAGAAGCCTTTGAGATAGCATTAAAGAGAATAAAGGAAGTAAGCGGTGGATAGCCACCGCTTTCCTTTTGACAAAATTAAAATTTTATGTTACAAAAGACCAAACAATAAACAGAAAGGAACAGTTATGAAAATAGTCTCTCCAAGTGTTCAAATTTTAACCCCTCTTAACGGCGAACAGATTTTAAGACATATTGAAAATTGTGGTAGAACTTGTTACCAGTCTTACGAAAACAAGAACGAAGAATCGCATAAAAAAATGATTGCGATGTTGATTAAATCAGGACACGAATCTGTTTTGGAGCATTTTAGTATTTCTGTAAAGTTATTGTGTGATGTAGGGGTTTATAAAGATATTACCAGACATAGAGCCGGAACCGCCTTTTCTATTGAGAGTACACGATTCTGTGATTATAACAAAGGTAAATTTGGGGGTGAAATAAAATTCATTCAGCCAGTAAATATTCAAGAAGGAACTGACGAATATATTGTTTGGCAGAATTGTTTGAAAAACATCGAAGATAGCTATAAAGAAATGGCTAATCTTGGCTGTAAACCAGACCAATTAAGAATGATTTTACCACATTCTACAGCCGCAGAAGTTTGTATGACAGCAAATCTTAGAGCTTGGAGACACATTTTCAAAATGCGTTGTGCAAAAGCCGCTCACCCGTCTGTTCAACAAATTATGAAAATGGTATTGAAAGAATTTCACGATAAAATTCCGGTAGTTTTTGACGATTTGTATAATGAATTTTTAGGAAAATAACCATGAGTTATAATTACTATGTTTCTGTTATGAATAAACAAGAAGCAGAAGAAATTGCAAAATTACAGACATCTCATCAGTTAATTAAATGGATGGAGAAACGTAAACTTCCTCTTAGCTTTGAATATCGAGATGTGGGTTGTATTTGTATTGATGAAATATTTAAAAATTCTGTAGAAGCTTTTGAAATCGGCGATGACGGACAGGATTTGTTTCTTAAAGAAGGCAAAACAATTTTAAATGGTGAATTAGCTAAAAAATATGAATATTATCAGGTTAGATATACTTCTGACGCTAATATTTTAGAAAAATTACATAATATCTGGCTTCAAAGATTAAAAGAACAATACACACAACTAATTGCTGACGATAGAACAAAGCAATATATACAATTTAAAATAGATACTTTAGAATTTTCTTTTAATTTGCCACGACAAGACAAGGTTTATGCAGTAACTTATCAAACAGATTTAGAAAGTTCTTTGTATAATTTAACCTTATTAAGAAAGTTGTTTAATCCCGAAAAAGAGGTTTTGCTTAGCTATGGTTTCTAAAAAGAAAATTGTTATTTTAACCGGATTAAAAGGTTCTGGTAAAGATGAAGTTGCCAAAATTTTAATTAATAAATTTGGCTATAAGAAGTTAGCTTTTGCCAATTTATTAAAAGATACTTTGGCGTCATTGTTAGATTGGCCCAGAGACGGATTGGAAGGAACTACTCCTGAACAGCGAGAATGGAGAGAAAAAATAGACCCTAAATATGGTTTTTCTCCAAGACAAGCTTTGCAAAAGGTAGGAACAGAATTACTGCGTGACCAATTATATAAAAACATCTGGGTTGACGCCGTTCTGCGCCAAATTGCTAAATCAAAACACGCCAAATTTGTAATTACAGATTGCAGATATGCCAATGAAATCTTTGCTTTTAAGAATTGTCCTTACGAAGTTCACTTTTGGAGAGTAGAACGAGGAGAAAGACCTAAATGGTGGCGGAGAGCAGAATTTGTAAATCGTTGTAATTGTTTTTATCGGCGTAGCAATTTTTATTCAGATGAAATAGTTCATTGGATTAATTCCGAAGTTCATTCGTCGGAAAGAAGCTGGCAAGGGATTGACAATCCAGAGGTTATTATTTATAACAATTCTACATTAACTGATTTATATTATAAAGTTATGAGGTTTGCACATAAACGTTTAACACATAGCTTTTGGGGACGAATTGGTATTAGTCTTAAACTTTATTGTTTAAGCGATTAAAAACTACTCCAAAATGCAAACTTTTTGCTAATATAATATAAAAACTATGTAATTTTGCAGACATTTGCTAATTATAGCATAAAAATGCAGACATTTGGAGAATATAAATGCCGGTAATCTTTTCAGACGTTCATTTTCATAATTGGGCGGCGTGTTCAAAAATTGAAAATGGAATAAATAGTCGTCTTTTAGATACGATTAATGCAACAAAAGAAGCTTTTGATTACGCTTTAACAAAAGACAAAATCGTTTTATTTGCTGGTGATTTGGTTCACACTAGGGGTTCTTTAACTCCTAGTGTTTTTAATCAAATCGTAAAGCTGTGGCGAGAATATGAACAAAAGGGCCTAGAGTTCTATATGATTGCTGGTAATCACGATTCGGAAGACCTTAATTCTGAAAGTTTACGCACAGCTATCGACAGTTTAGAAAGCCCGCAATGCCACGTCATTACACAAGATAGTGCGGGTTTTGAATTGCCATATTCAAACGTTAGCTTGTGGGCTTATAGCTGGAAAGAAGACTTAGATGAGTTAGAAGCGATGTTATTTCGGGATAATAAATATTATAAACCGAATGATATTGTGATGATTCATGCACCTATTACCGGTTTTGTTCCACATATTTCAAAAGGTTTAGACCCAGAAAAGTTAATGGAATTAAATTGTCAGTATGTCTTTGCCGGACATATTCACAAGTTTGGCTGTTATAAAGATAAGGTTTATTCTATTGGCTCTTTAACCCAGCAAAACTTTGGTGACGCTGGCAAGAAATTGG
>ULOI01069192.1_pt1 | contig 16597 bp, 22 predicted proteins | sample 1952231 | NCBI WGS metagenome assembly ULOI01 (sample SAMEA4835593, study PRJEB28245) | human gut metagenome | biome: gut microbiome; material: fecal sample | place: Denmark | collected 2008
TTAAAGTGGAACGTGTGAAAGCGTGAAAGTGTGAATGGAATATTACAAAATTGTTAATAATCCGTGAATTAAAATACATCAAGAAAGCTTTTGATAAGATGTTAAATAATATCATTGTATATATTCTGATATTTGCTATAATATAATCAGAAAGATAAAGAAAATAAAATAAAGAAAAGGAGATAACAAATATGAGAAAGTCAAACAATTATTACAAATTTATGGAGTATGTTACATATGGCAAGTGTCATGATAATACCATTTGTAAAGACAATGGCGTTTTAGAGTGTCTATCATATGCAACAGTAGAAGATATCGAGGGATGGTCAAACAGTCCATATCTTAAATGCACAAATCATAAAATTGGATTGTCTAATGACTGGTTAACATTTAAAAACGTTCTGGTTAATGAAGATACAATTATTATTTATTATTTGACAGATGAGCGTCAAGTACGTATTGCAACATTCCTTTTAGATAATTACAAGACACAGAAAGAATTGAAGTGGGATATTTTGAAAAGTTGTGTAGAATTTTTCTTAAATAACGACAACTTTTCAACAGAAACTTTAGAAACCTCTGATTTTGACGACAATAACGAATATGAAGAAATTTTAGACACAACTCCAACACAGAACGATGACCACGGCAGAACAAAATACCTCATGGAAACACATAGCTTAACATTAAGCAAAAGATATTCTTATAGAGACGTTGAAAAAGTGTGCGGTGATTGTTCACATTTTAACGCTTGTATGCAAGGTTATCAGACAATTGCAACAACGTGTTGCATGTTTGACAGCTTATACAAAGCGAGAAAGAATCCAGGATGGCATCACGTTAGCCTCAACACTCTCGCCAACCTAGATTTTGACATGCTCGATACCAAACGACAGAAGTACATGACAATTTACAAGTTAGCGCGAAACACAATTAAAAGCATGTATAAATGCAAATCAATTACGCAATATCGTAGCTTAACAAGTCGCTTAATTAGTTATGTACATAGTGCATACAGGCATGAGAGATGCACAATTGCTTTAGTACAATACGTTAGAGCAAAGATAGCAGACGTGAACGTGAATTGCAATGTACAATCAAGTGTCGAATCTGAAGAATTTGGTTATCATGAATCGAGACGTTACAATTAACATTTAACAGGCAAAATTAAACATAGCTGTCATATCGGCTTGACGGTGAGAAATGGAGTAATATGAATCTTTATGGAATTAAAAAGAGAAACACAATTGAATCTTCCCCACTTGTAATAGGTGATCGCGATTATACAAGCGAATACTGCCACGAAAACAACTTGCATTATGTGACATGTGCGGATGTACCTGGTTATATGAACGAGAATCTGTCAACATTACATAAGTATAACGGCAAGTATGGAAAAGGCGTAGTTCGCACAAGACCATGTTTCTATAAGGGCAGACGCTCAACAAATTATATGACAATCGAATATTGGGTGACTCGTGACGATATCCACAAGAGATTGACAGGAGAAAGTGAGGTGCAAAATGCGTAATTTGGCATTCTTTTTAGTAGAATAGCACGATATTTACTTAAACAAGATTAAATACATTAAAATTTTAGCATGTGATGAAGCCCATGCAAGAAATGATTTTAATGTAATGTTTAAAGGTAAAGCTTATGTAATAACAGAGATAACACGCTTATATAGAGAGTGAGGTATAAATGAAAATATATTTAATTGAGTACTATGACACAGTATCAGACAAAACAGAATATGATACGATATTTGGTTTCAGTGAATCACATGCTATAGACCAATTTAAACGTAAAATGGATAACACTAAAATTATTGTATCAGTTGAGGCATTATATGAATGAATATGTAATTGAATGTTTTAATACCGAGGCACACGAATTTGAATATTTAAGAATTAGCGCGATTAGTGCAAAAGAAGCGATTGAACACTTTAAAATTCAATTTGGAAAGCAGCAAAACCGATTTGGAAGAAAGAAATATATTTATTGGAATGTACAACAAATTCCAGAAAGTGAGGATTGACCATGGACGCATTAACCAAAAAACAGAAAAACCAGATGTATGATGAAATTGCAGATTTACTTATTAAATACGGCAAAGACAAAACAGCAAAGCGAATGCTTAAAGCATTCTTTCATGAAGTGCAAGAGGTTGAAACTTCAAAAGAGCTATGCAATATGGGAATTGTTTTGATATCCCTTAAACATCTTCTGAAAATAACTTTTCCAACCAAATAACAAACAAAAAGCCGCCAATATGGCGGCTTTATTTACGTATCATATTCAATTATATATCCATAAATATAGAAATCTTTCCCCCTAAAAGGTGCTTGATACTTACTATAACAAGGCACATATGTAGTGTTTATAAAGGAAAGTGTAATAGAGTCTACCGATGTGCTACCAGTTCGACACCATGCAAAAGGTAATGATACATTATCACCAACTGTTGTATCGCCGGTGATGATATTGAAACTAATTCCCATAGGAATGATAATTTGATTGGCTTTTTTCGCTAACGTAACGTTATTTAATGTCAACTTACACCAATGCTGCAAATCGTTAAAGCCTAGAATCATGGTATGCGATCTGGAATATGCGTCAAATGTAGGACTCTGATAGCTTGAAATCTTATAATTTCGCAATGCAGAAATGTTAAGTTCAATGCCATCCCCCCAACTATCCACATACTCAAAAGCATTTACAACCTCATCCCTAAGCTTTCTCACCCCACGCCAAAACGCAAGATTAGAAAACCTTTCTGGCAAATTCTTCATAGGTTCCAAATATTTCAATAAATCCATATATACCATCTCACTTTCTAATTAACCATTTTCAGCGATACAATAAATATATAAATCCCAAGCTGTTGCAATTGATGCATCTTCCGCATTTGGGACAGCCGCTAACGTGATGCTTTGTGGTATAATTGCAAGCTTTGCATTAGTTCCCGTTTCTGGTATTTGTAAACGTACGTCAGCTTGAACAGCAAAACATGGATATGTCCACTTATTATCAGATTTAACAACGATACTGTCTTTAGTTAAAAAAGGAATATAACTTGTCATGAGTTTGACTTCATCCATAGTGTATCCAAACTCTTGCGTTAATGTAAGATCAAAAAAACCATTAGTTGGATATAAACTATTACTCTTGAAAGTTGGTGCAACTGCATCTATTTGTTGGAGGGTTGGTTTAGAAGTCCACACGCTTTTTCGTACCGCAATGAATGGTAACTTTACAAGTGCAACAGGTTGACCTAAATAGCCTATTTGAATAGTTCGCCTCGGTTTTGTCACTGTGTCATGCCATTTTAAATTGTTGGATAATGTCCAGTTTGATTTACTGTCACCGCTTGCGAAGTCAATAACATTTGTGCAAAACCAATCCCACCATGCACCCCAAACGGTCGCCCAGACTGAATCGTTGTCGCTTAAATCAAGAATTGTTTGAGGTGGAATAATGTTAAGATTCTTCAACAAATCTTCCAACTTTTTCACCCTAGCTTCTAAAGCTGTCATGTCAGCTTGAATCTGTGTAATAGAGTTGTTAATGTTGGAAATTGACTGCTTAATATCTGTGATTTCATTTTCGATATTTGACACTCTATTTTCGATATTGTCTAAACGCTGATTGATATTTGTAATATCATTTTTAATATTATTCAATTCAGTCTGAATATTTTGCAACTGCTCCTCAATATTAGTTACTCTAGTATCAAGCGCCTCATACTTCGCATACAAATCTTTCAAAGATTCTTCTACACTTTTCGCCCATGCATTAAATTCATCGTTAAATTCATTCAATGCGTCAATGACGTCATTGAGCTTTGCCCACAAAGCGCACACCTTTTGCAGAAGTGACAAGCAATCATCAAAAAGCAAAGGAATTGTAAATTGATGATGCCAACAAAAGCCCAAATGCTCTTTATCTGGCGGATTGATAATCGGTATATTTGCCATATTTACACCTCACTTTCATAATTCTAAAATCATTATATCATAAGTTAGACTTTCGTCAATGTCCATCACCTAAACAGCCCCAAGAAATTATGTTTCAGTTTATCACAAATTTCTGTCTCAAAATCCCACACGGCACTTGTATAAGTTTGTGCGTTAACCGCGGCAGTCCCACTTGAACCCGTGTGAGTCGTGCTATCATCAACATGATTTTGACTCATATTTGTTAAATAGTTATCGTCAATCATATCTGTCTGCCCTTGCGGTGTATCAAGAAACTTATGCCAATCATCGGAACTATGAACGCTCTTGCTGTTTTCCGTCTCAAACATTTTTTCCGTGTTGTAGGCTTCAAACCGCGCTTTAAGCTTGATATTCAGTTCGGGCATAATTCGCGCCATATCACCGCGGATGTGCTCACGGAAAAGAAAGTCTGTCTCGTATCCTATTTCCCATTCCAGAAAATGTCTTACGATCATATCGTTAATTGGCTTTCTAAAATCCTCACTGAAAAGGGGATAAACGTCAAGTCCAAAAGCCGCAAAGTCATAATTATCAAACAAGCTCTTGTTAGACTTCCGATCATTTCCAATTTGCGCATTTTGCAAAATATCATACACATGGAGCGTATAACTTGCCCCTATATCATACCAATACTTATCGTTATCTGTAAAGTTAGTATCAATCGTTGGAATTGTCATCTTCACCGGCCTCCTTTTCTTGAGATTCTAAACCAACATTCTTAACGGTTTCTACTGTGTCCCTATTGGTATCCATCACTGAAAATTGATCAAGCAAACCAATATCACCAATATTCGAGTCATTAAACGTAGCCGTCACATTAAGACCGAATTTCTTGTTGCATTGATCACAGAAATTCTGTCTTGCCTGTTCATATGAGTTACGCAAAACCATAAGTGTCGGGGCGTCTTGCATAACTTCAAGACTTGATACTTGCGCAACTTTTGACTGTGTTCTGCCATTAACACCGAGCATAAACATAAAATCCGACATTAGCATAGATTTAAGCTGTTCAACATTTCCTCCAACAAAAGGTGCAGGTGTCTGGTAGACAATTTGACGTATATCGTCATACTGACTTTTTAGCGGTGACATATCCCTTGCGTAAACAACAGGCTTATGACCGGCGATCTCCTCATACATATTAGCAAATGTCAACTCTTGTCCGTCGGGTGCATTCAAAATTGCAGGTGTGTTCTGTGCTTTCAAATTCACATTTATACACCTGTCGCATTCGTAAAGCAACGCGGCATAGTGTCTGCATAGACCATCAATAGAAACAATGTCGTAGTCCGTAAACGGTGACAGACTAGCCGTTAAAGTAGCCACTTCGCTCAAATCTCTACTGACTGTATTCACAAATGTCATACACTGATATTTTGTCGCGCCACCGTACCACGTTTTAGTACTTGACGATGTGCAATTTCCGACAACATAAAATCCATCTTCTTTCCAGAGTCCCCCAAGCTTGCCAAGTACAAAATTCTCATTCAAAATGTTATTCGCATGTCTGTAAACGTCATCGTCGTCAAACGGCAGTCCCTCAAAAGTCCACGCATCAACAGCAATCCTACGCAAAAAAGTATAATACAAACCGATAGTTAAAAGATTTTCTGTCTGTGTATTCTGATTTTTTATATTTCTTTTAGCCATTTCAACACCTCACTTTCTACACTCAACGTTCCGCGTGGAATATTGAGCATTTATCCCTCACCCTCACCCTTCCACCCTCATTTTACCATATTGACCGTCATTGTCAACGATCAATTTTCAGTGGCAAAACATTTGCAAAGTATTTTAAAGACCAATACGGGCAAAACGTATTTCTAGCGTCAATTCCCCCGACTGGCGGCGGTGGTGTTGTCGGTTGTACAACTTCGACTGTGCCGCTACCGCTTGCACTTCCAGCATCGCTTCCAGATGGATTCACGGGGGCAGGTGAGGTTGTGGAGTCTAAAATTGTACCCTCGCCTATTTGGATAACGCCCGTTTGGGCTTGCATGTCAGCAAAGACACGGTTGTACTGTGTTGTTGTCCAACGATTGCCGTCATTCGCACCCGTTTTAGCGTTTTGACGTGCCATGACCAATTTTATCCAGTCACTTTCTGACTCTCTGCCTGTTGTGCCCGTGAAGATATCTTTTACAGCGTCCCAATATCCACTGTCACGAATTGCAATACTTGCGGCAGTTCCCACGGCATAAGCCCCAACGTTTGAAACGTCATAGCCCAAATGTTTCTGTATCTCCGTTCTGATTAAACTGTAGTAGTTGTTAAACATCGCCCAATTTTGCATTTTTGAAAACTCTGCCAAGTGATTAGTTGTGTAGTCCATGAATAATTGTTTTAGACCGCTGTTGCTGACAAGTTGCTCATTACCAACACCTAAATCAATGTAGGGTTGGAACCCACTAAAAAGATTCGGATAGTGCTGTATACAAAATTGCATAAAGGGAACTAGTCCGTAGCGATAATCAAACTGATATCGCCCGTATGCCCTTCCCTTATCACCATTTATATACCAACCACTATTGTCAGTATATTCCTTTCCAGACTCGAAAACTTGCCAATTTATCCACATTCGCGCACCAACCTGTTCATTCTCTTTATTTTCCTCGGGAACGGGTTGTGTAGATTCTGAATTTTGTACAACTATTGCTGTGTGTCCAGGCATATGCAAAATATCGCCAACTTGCAAGTTGTCACCTGTTGTCAAGTACTTACTGTCATATAATATGTCAAACAGCTCTGTATTTTTTAATTCGCCAAGTTCGCTATATGTGTTCATGCTTGTGCTCACTTTAATATTCAGACAGTTTAATACACATGCTACTAGAGCACTGCAATCAGTCGCGCACGGTGTAGTAACGTTTTTCGGTTTCCACCCAACTTTTCTGCATTCATTTGTGAAAGTCTCCCGTCTGTCTTGATTATATCCAACGTTTTGATTATCACACGACTCTATCATTAGTGTTGCAATTCCTCTTGCAACGTCTGGACGGTTGCGAATACGTGCTATCCAATCCCAGCGCCTACCGTCCCCTGTTTGAGGAAACCAACCTGTTACACGGACTTCAAGCCCGTTTTGATCTCCGTCTTTACCGCCTCGAAGATTGCCGTTCTCATCTTTAGAAGCTTCGCCAATATATGTTGCCATTTAACCACCCTCACTTTCTGGAAAATGATTTTCTAAAATTTTGTCAGTGTGCTTGTAATTTCCGATACCATGCCAAAACCACACGCCGCTATCAAGCCTGTTTGCCATGTACGCAATAGCGTTTTGCGGTGCATTTTCCGCGGTAATGATTGCGCCGCTTGTGTGTACGTAGTTAACAATTGGCAAAGAATCAATAACGATATCTGCTAAACTGCCATTATAGTTATATCCATACATGCAAAAATAGTTGTTAAATTTTTTTATGTCTTGCAATGATGGATAATACCAAGCAACTGATATCATCGGGAAAAGCGCATTATACATTGCAATAGTTCCCGTTGGATTTCCAATTGTGAGGTCTGATTCTTCAAATTTTGCACCTAGGTTTTCTGCAAAAGTTTCCGCGGCTTGAAGCTCACCTTTAATATCAAGTGAAAAAAGATTTCCGATTGATGCAACACCAAAATTTCCAAAGTCACGCATGACGCCACTATTGTTTAGCTGTGTAGTCGAAAGTTGCACACTATCCCACGTGCTACTTGCAAGCGAGTAGTCGCCATTAGTTCCGTTTCCGTACTGCTCTGGTGTAATTACAATACCGCCCAACTGTGATTGATTAGCCGCCCATTTGAATTTAAATTTTTTAGCTAAAAGGGCGGATTCATCAAAATAGCGGAAGTCATACTCTTTGGCACTGCCGCCACAATTTACCGTGATTTTATTGAACTGTGGTGACGTATAGAGTTTGTTCCATAGAGGTTTTTCAACAAAGGATTGAACTAACTCAACCTCTCCTGTTCGGTTGTCAACTTTGTCCAGATTTTCACCGCTAACTTCAGTGGCGAAAAATTTGGGTACGTGATAAGCTCCAATAATATCCTCTTGCCTTCCACACTTTGCGTAGCGTTTAACCACTTCAAGCGCTTGTGCTCTTGATAACTTACTTGTGTTGCTTTGTACTATGCCGCCACATTCGCAAGGGTTGACAGATACCAACGAAAAGAAATTATTGATTTGCCCATAATCACCCATGGCGAAGTTTGCAATAGCCGCGTAAAAATCACTAGAACGGTTTTCGTAGGTATCGGTATTGTTTGCGGTCATCAGATAAACGGAGTCGTCATCATCTTTTGAAAACCCGTACTCGGTTCTTGCAATTTCCCACCTATCAACTTGCGTTGGCTCTGGATAAAAGTTTGCAAATAGACCGTCATTTGCTGGGTGCTGTCTCATGATTGGAGACGGATGGAATGTGAATTTGTCGATGTATGTCGCCCAATAATCAACGGATGTATTTACATATGTCAGTTTATTATTAACGTACTGATAGTCTATAATATACGCAAATTCAATGCGTGATTCATTCTGATACGCCATGTAGTTATAGCGTTTTAATTCATCTGCTCTAACAGGGCAGCGGAAAGTTTGCCCCTGTCTTTCCCACGTTACGTTATCATAACGTTTATAAGGAAGAACGCCTAGAAGTTCTTTCAAGAACCCCTCGGCGTTTCTTTCTGTCGGGATTAACAAATGTTTACCGCTGTCATCAAATGGTGAATCAAACAAGTATACAGTTGTCATATTATCCCCCCTTTATTATGCATTTTTACAAATTGCAACAGCATTTCCCCACGGTCTAATACCGTATGTCTGCCATACGTTCAAATACTGATTCTGATAGAGTCCGGCTGCATTATAGAAGTCGCCACTTGTGCTTAAATTGTCGCGGTACTCAAATGTATTTACATCCGCAAGCACAGCAAGAATATTTTGATCATCCTTGATGGTTTTCCAGTACTTCGTTGCAGTGTCTATCTCTGAATCAAAATCAAGATAGTCGAAGTTCGGGAATGGCGTCACACGGCCTACTAAATCTGCTTTGCTCATGTTGAAAGCTCCGGCAAGTGTTTCAACATTACAGTTTACTAAAACGTCACTTCTTACAAACAAATAGAGGCTGTCGGATGGCGTCCAAGTAATTGCTGGTGTTGCGTCTGTAATTCCCTGTGCAGTTGCGTATGCTTGATAATTGTTAAAATCGCTTGAGGCATGTGTAATGTCAAGTGCAATCTTCTGAATCGTCTTGATGAAGCCAACAGAAGAAGCTACCGGGTCGGCTTCATCCCATGGGATCTCTTTCTTGATTACAACGTTGTTCTTAACGGAAGTTTGAATCAGCTTCTTTATGAGGTTTTCTTCCTCAATCTCATTTCCACTAAACAGACTTGTCACCATGCCCGTGACCATACTGTCGAGCTGCTCCCATGATGTAAAAGCACCTTCCATAAGTTCGCGAGGAATTGTTACTGGAAACTGTCGTCTCCTGTTCTGCCTAAAATAACATGTCTTAACGTCTGGTTTTGTCACCTGTAAAAGCGTTGCACCAAGAGAAATGTCATAGTCACGTCCCATAGCCGGATTGACGTAGTTCATTTCCACATCGGTTCCAAGTGGGAAACCTTCCTTTTTCAGCATTTCATATTGATTGGTGTACATCTTCGATTCAACTGACTGAATAACAATTTTGTTTACAACATAATGAAGAAATTCATTCATAAATGGTGCATATTTTACGATTGGCGTCATTGCATGAGAAATTGACGTTGCCACGGTAACTTCGCCCGTTGCGCGCATATACTCATTTGAAGAATTTCTTCGTGCATCATTAAAAAGATTGACGCCGCGCTGTGCGCTTGTCAGCGGTTTTGTTGTTTTTGCCATAATTCATACCCCCTTAAATATAATAACTTAAAACATCTTCGGTTGTGACTTCCTCTTTTTCTTCTTCGTCTTCTTCCTTTGTTTTTGAAGTCGGAGAAATGGAAGTTGTCACACGATTAAACAATTCTAAGTTCTGCTTGCTAAGTCGATCATTTTCCGTTTTCAGTGTTGCGTTTTCTGTTGCAATTGCTTTTTCTGCCTCATTTGAGGCTTTCGCCATATCAAGCACATCCACAACGATTCTTCGCATTTCATCAACCGTCATGCCGTCTGGAATGCTTAAAGTTGTCACCATCTTGTCTATATCTATCATGCTTTTGCCCCCTCATAATCAATATTTGCAAAATGAAAACTGTGTTCCCACTCATATTCTGCAATTCTGCCTAGTTCAATGGTATGTCCCATATTTGGTACATGTAGGAAAAAGCCATAGCCTATGTCAAGGCCTATGTGCTTTCCAGTGCCGCCAAAAGTTGTATACAAGCCGTTTCCTTCAGTTCCAAGAAACGGTGTTGTTATTTCTGATCCGTCATGATAGTGTCCTGTGCTGTAATTTTGCACACCCACAACGGCAGATACGAAGCCGCTACAATCAAGCCCAATTTTACCACGCGAGAAAGCTTTATATGCTGCAAGCTCCTGTGTTGTGTATTTTGAAAAAAACGCGGGTTCGAGACTGATTAAAGTGTTCATAACTTCATCTGTCAACACCTGCCCTTTCGCGCCGTAAAAATACGCGTACTCATCACGGTGATAAAACATAAATAACGCCTTTTTGATAACTTCATAATATGTCATGCTTTCACCTCATCTTCTAATTTCGTTTTGATTTCCGATATCATTTCTCTCAAAGAATTGATTGCATTTGTAAGCTCTTTAGTTTCCTCTTTATGTACATCTGTTTGATACTTAATGTAATAACATAAGATTAACGTCATACAGATAGGAAAGCCTACACTTGTAACTATTTGTGTTACCGCGCTTACATCCATCACAACACCTCACTTTCTAAAAAGGTGGGCGTGTCTCCACGCCCGTGCTGACAGTTTGCACAACTACTCTGCTCTTCACAGTCTGTCTAGTAGTCCCATTTTTATTTTATCATAGGTTTAATTTTTGTCAATAAGAATACGCTTGATTAAGTCATTGAATTTTTCGCTTGCCTTTTTTGAGCTTGCACATATTTGTGAGGTTCGTTTGTAGTATAAAAGCCACTGTATCAACCGCTGACCAATAGGAAGATATAATTCTGTTGTTTGCATTATTGCTTTAGCTTTATATTTACCGTCAATCACGACTAGGGGCACACCTCTTTTATTTGGATATATCACTGTAATTCCAAAGTCCGTTATATATATCCTGTTGTTTTTATTAGACAGCTCCGCGTACCAATTCCATGATAAGTGATTATAAATGTCTGGGAATACTTCCTCTTGCCATGCTCCGTTTATAGTCATGTCGTTTGTTTGGGACTCGTAAACCGCAAGATGTTTTGAAACGTGTACTGTTTTGGGCGGTTCGGTATACAGAACGCTAATTTTCAGTGTATCGCCGTCCTCGAGCTTGCGGTTGAAAATGTAAACTTTTCCCTGTTCTAGTTTACGTGCGTCAATGTTGTAATAATCAAACAGGGGGCTTTTCGGGTTGATGCTGTTTGCACATGCTACAATTTTTACGTCTTTTCGTCGTCTAACTATAGTTGATATTTGCTGACTATAGCCTTTTAAAAATTCGTTTCTTGACAGCGGTATTATTGTAGTAGTGTCGTCGTCCTCGATAAATTCGTCTAAAAATATAGTTTTAACCGAATCGTAGCCGTTACCTTTGTATTTCATCCATGAGGCAATTGATGAGCTATAGCCACATGGCGAATATATCCATTTGTTGTTTCGCCCCAACTCTTGTTTGCGATAAACTCCACTATAATAATTAAGGTTTGCTTCTTCTTTCCATAGTGTTTTTTCAACATACGGCTTGATGTTCGCTACAGCCCCCCACGCTCTACCACGGATAAGATAGTCTTCGCGTGTACGCATATAAACAAATTGCGCACCTGTTGCGTTATAGTCGTCAAAAAGTCCCTTGAAAACTGAATATGTCTTGCCAGCGGAACGTTCACCAAAAATAATGTAAACATCCGCGTTTAAAGTATACAATGATGGAATGTTTATGTAGGTTTCGTCACCTACCGTTATATATAAATTCTCTATTTCCATATAATATCATCCTCCTATCTTTTCTAAAATTATTGGTGATAAGTGTTTAGTTTTTACAGTAAACTTTTCTAAACGTTTACTTATGTCTACATCTGTATTTTCTTTCTTTCCCTCTTTTGTTATTATTGTCGGTTTGATGCTATAAACGTCTATTCCAATCAAAGCGCCATATTCGGGCGAGATTGATAAAGTATAAGTAGTGTCCTCTATCCATGTACCACCGTTGTCATAAGTTGGAATTGAATTTGTTGTTGGGTGTGATATTGTTCTTCCAGATACATCTTTGTCGAAAGTTGTAAAAATTTCAAAATCTTCGATGGATGTTAGATAATTCACGGCTTTCTTTGAGAGTCCCGATACAGTCATATACAATTTTTTATCAGTATCTTGATATATATATTTCTTCGCGCCAAAAGTCTTAAATTTCAACCACGCACCCGATTTTTCTGTTTCCAAATCAAAAATTCCTAAGTCTGGTAGTTTATAATCTAAACCATAGCGTTTTATTGCTAAGTCAATTTTATATTTTGCATAGTCATTATAACCGTTTATCACATTTAAACATTCTTCTCGATTTATAACTTTTGCGCTGTCTGTATCACAGTATAGCACATTTCTATCAATTTTTGACACTATATCATGCATTAAATGGTAGCGTGTCCATGCCGGTATAAAAACGCCTATTTGGTATGGCAAAAAGCTTCTAAACGATTTATAAAATGTTTCGAGCTGTGCGGAAATTTCTTCTTTGTTTGTTATTGCGCAATGATCTAAACTCCATTCTGTACCATCAAGCGTTACAACATCGTGAATAGGATCTTGAACAAACATGCCATAAAAGCTGTTTACACGGTTTTTGGCTTTTGCGTAGTTTAATTCTTCGCCTTTTACGTGCTTTAAACTCTGTTTATTGTTGTAATATTTTAACATTGTGCAAACAATTCCCGATGGTAAATAGTCAGCTCTACAATAATAACAGTCATCTACGCGGATAGCCTCAATCTTATACATTCGCAAAATGATAGCAAGATCGAGGCTAGTACATGTAGTTTTTATCATGTCAGCTTTGAAAATTCTACCATTGTCCAAAACGCTATCACTTGACACTTCACAATGTGAGGATGAAAGATAAGTCATCGTCCCCCTTGCACGGACGTTCTTTGCTGTAATTGTGCAGATAAAAAGATAATTGTCTGTGTTAATTAAACGTTTCAAATCGTAAATATTCGCATTTGGTAAACGCTTGAGAGGTGCAACAGGAAATTTCTCTGTTGCTATGGCGAAAGGATACGCACTACCAAAATCGTAGCTGTCCACGTTTTCCATGATTTGTCCAGCATACATATAGTTAGCGTGAGTATAGCCGCCCATGAACGCTTTTCGACAAATCACATATCTGTCATAGTCAAGCGAAGTGTTACGAAACATTTTCATCCATTTGCTATCTTTTTTCATGATAGCGCGAAGTTCGTCACGTAAGAAACCAGTATTTGTATAAGGAAATTCGTAGAACGGTTTATTTTCCTGTTCTTCAAGCTGATGGATTTTCGCCACCATGATTTCAACGTCACGGTATGTATAGCGCTCTTTGTCTTGCGGCAACGTTTCGCCTGGTTTTACGATATCTTTATAGTTCATTTCAAGCTTTTCAAGTCCTACATCTTTACCGCAAGCCGCAAGTCCCTTATTAGTAAGCTTGTAACTACATCTAAATTCCAAAACATCGTCAATGATAAGATATAAGGGTTCGTGGGTGTCCATGTAAAAGCCGCCTGTCATGGTATGCCCCTCAAGGTTTCTAATTATCGCTTCCATTTCATAGGAGAGGTTGTGAACGTATACGATAAGACGGTTTTCGCCTTGAGTGGAAAAGATTCGGTATTGGTTATGTAAGTAGTCATATAGATTTGACCATGATGAACATGTTTTATAGTTATAGTCGCTATCCATGACAGACCAATGCCATGTGTAGATTATGTCGCAATCTTCTGATATGTGTTCGTGAGTCGTTTCAATGTCAAAACAAAGAAACTTTTTACAGTATGAAATTTTTTCTTTTCGTTTTGCCATTGTCTACACCTCTCTTAAATGTCGTCAAAATCCTCTTTCAAGTCTAACCATTGTCCAGATGAACCTTCTCGTTGAACGTCTAAAAACCATTTATCAAGGTCAACTTTCTTAAAGTTAAATGGCCCAAATTGCCCCGTCTCATACGACCATTTGGAATTGCTTAGCAAGGTTTCGCTGTCGTACTGTTCGCCCTCATGTGCTGATTGCCACATGCCCATGTAAACAACAATCGCTTGCCATTGGTCAAATGTTAAATCTTTGAGTTTTGGGTGATTCTCTTTTAACTTACTAAAAGCGTTATGTTGTAATTTCACATAGCCGCTATAAGTTGACTGTTTAGCGTTCAAAATTTCAATTGCTGTTCTAACTTTCTTGTAAAGTGCTTGTGTAGATAAGCCTTGATATCTTATGTCGAATCCTTTATACCTGTCATATACTGGGTTGATTTGTCCAGTATACTTTTTGCCGCGTTCGCTGAAATATGTGCTTAATGTTTTTAATCTGGTTTGTGCTCTTTTGCCTAAGGTTCTCAAAAGTAACAAAAGCTCTTGCTTCGTGTAGTGCTGTTTGAGTAGCGTGTACTTATCGTTAGATACTTCATACAAAACGCCTTTTGCACGTTGGACTTCGCCAACACGCTCTTTTTGTTTACTTGCCATACTCCTCTACCTCACTTTCTGTAAAAGGCTCGATATAGCCACTTGCGATTGCTCTTTGTATCATTTCATCTGCTGTCATATGATACAGCGGCGCGAATGTTTCAAGTGAGCTTCTAACTTCGCGGTAATACTTGAGTCTCAAAACAGGTGTTTTAATGTCGTCTAAAGCTCTCAAAACAATAGCATGTTGAAGTTGTAATAATTGACTTTCCAAATACATATTCATACCTCACTTTCATTTTTTGTTCTTTTAGTTTATCATATAATTATGAACAAATATGAGATATTTTGTAAACAAATTGTTAACATTATGTGATTATAAAAGGGACTGTTTCCAGTCCCTTATAGATATAAACAAATTGATTAAGCTTCCGTTCTACGTTTTGGATATCAACCGCACTGTTGACCGTTTAAAAGTTTCTTACCATGATCTTAAAGAACGTCTGATTTGACTTTCTTGAAATGCCTGTTGTGCATTCAATGATAAAATCATGCCCATCTGCAATAGCATCTGTTAATAAATCAGCGATTTTTTCAATTTCACGCTGCACACCTGTTGCATAAATGCCAAAACCTTCTTCAGTCTCGATACATAAGTAATAGGTAACTTTGAAAGTATCTTCATCTGTGCCCATTACAATTCCTAAAAGCTTGCCAGATGGTTTAGCGTCTTTTGCAAGGGCGGTTGTCCCGTTAATTTTTACAAGCTTTACGCATTTTTCATCTCCAGATACAAGTTCAAATTTCTTCATAATTTTAAATCTCCTTTTTTGTGTTATTTGTTTGAAGTGTAAGGTTATATTAGTATGTAATATCAGCCGTTTATTTTATAGTGTGTTGTGCTATGGTCTACGGTGGTAAGCCAGATACATAAAAGTTATGATTTACGCAACTTGTAAAAATTACGATAGTGAGTGTTTTTTCCATTGTTAAAAGTAAAAGTATAATACGTCGCATTATCTGTTTCCACTTTTTGAAGCTCACCACGTATTTGATTTGTATAGTAGCCCTCACATAGTAAAGTGGAGTCAAGGTCATAAAAAGCGATTCCACCATCTTTTTCAGTCTCCTTTATGGTTATGCGCTTGTCGACAAAGTTGATTCTTGTAGTTTCTGGAATGTTGACTTTTCTAATCGGTTTACTCATCGTCATCCTCACTTGTTTCTAATTCAAAGATTGTGAAACGTACCGCTTCTTCAATTTCTTCAAGCGATAGAATGTCTTTAAGATCTTCACCCTCATTATTGATTATTGCTAAACATTTCATCATCCCAGCTCTAGCGGCTTTCCATACTGGTTTAATTGTTGTAAAGTTACCATCGCCAACGTGTCCGATAACTAGTTTGTTAAAGTTGTAAAGTCCTACACATACCGCGTTAGCGGCGATTTTCTTCATCATCTTTTTTACTACTTCGTTTTCAAGTGTTGTCGTATGTACTCCAATCTTTATAAACTCCCCAGCCAATTCAATCATATCTGTCTGTTCTCCAACTGTCATTATTTAAATCCTCACTTTCTTTGTTTGTGTTTGGTGTTGTTTCTTTCTTGTTACACCTATATAGTACCATGGTTTGATTTTTTGTCTACTGATATTTTTTAATTTCATGCGTGGATTTTGTTGATCTTTTATAGTTCATAGTTTGTTAATATTCATGACATGATTTGTTCATACTTTCACACGTTACCACTTTAACGCGGTGAAGTTTAACACTTTAACGTGCTAAAGTGTCAGACCTGTTGTTCTAAAATTTTCGGCGAATGGAGTGGTGATCCCAGAT
>ULOI01044243.1_pt1 | contig 16449 bp, 13 predicted proteins | sample 1952231 | NCBI WGS metagenome assembly ULOI01 (sample SAMEA4835593, study PRJEB28245) | human gut metagenome | biome: gut microbiome; material: fecal sample | place: Denmark | collected 2008
TTTCAAAATATTGCTTAAATAAACCGAACTGGTAGTTAATCCCATAACCATAGCCTGGCAAACCTTGCGTAGCGACAGCATCCAAAATACAAGCCGCCAGACGGCCCAAACCGCCATTACCCAAGGCCGGGTCATATTCTTTATCCAAGACATCTTTAAGTGGGATGGGGTTGTCAAGTTTAATTTCATCAAGCAAGTCATAAATTTGCAAATTGTACATATTATTCGGCAACAACCGCCCGAGCAAATATTCCAAAGACAAATAATAAACGCGTTTACAATCTTTAGCTGCATGACGAGCCGCCGTTTTAAACATCCCGTCAACACATAAATCCCTGACCGATAAAGCCAATGCTATGAACAGATGTTCCTTATGCGCTTCACATACCCGTTTACATAACGAATATTTTAAGTGCCAAATAATCAGCTTTTCCAAATCCGCAGCCGTGGGCTTTTTAGTCACTTCTAATTTCGTAAATGCATCCATGTGATTCATCCTTTTTTCAAATTTATGGTTTATAGCTTTAAAATTAGCGAAATCGGCATTTTTTTGCAAGGAAAAAAGCGGTATATAGGCAAGTTTATCGTAAACAAATGCTTAAGTACGTTTTATTCAACACCCATAAAGCAATGATTAGATGTAAAAGCTTTAAAATTCCTAAGCAAACTGCGAAGAGTCATCATTTGGATAACTTGGCCGGTTGTTGAACAGGCGCAGTTAACGAAGGGGACGGCGTTTGAGTTGCCGAGGGCACTTTTGAAGACGATGGTGATTGTTGTTTGTCTTGTCTAACCCCCTCTACCCCGTCACGTAGCACTTTTTGAGAAGCTTTAGTATCCGTTTCTTGAGATTGCGGCACAGTTTGAGCCGTTTTCGCCGTTATATTTTGAGCAGTACCGGTGGCGCTTTGTTGCGTTGTTTTGACGGGTGCCGTTTGTGCCGTTTTTGCCGCGGCACGGCGTCGGGCAGCAGCCCTGCGGTTTTTATTAACCTGGCGCCAAGCTTGGACATTCTTTTGATGTTCACTATAAGTTGCGGCAAATACATGGCCCCCCGTTCCATCGGCAACAAAATAAATATCTTGGCTATCAGCCGGATGCAAAACAGCATGAATGGATTTACGGCCAGGGTTGGCAATCGGCCCGGCGGGCAGCCCCGGAATAACATAGGTATTATGCGAATGCGGCACGCGCAAATCGGCATAAGTCAAAGCTCGTTTTAAATCCACGCGTCCGTCTGTCACGGCAAAAATAACGGTGGGATCGGATTGCAGGCGCATTTTTTTATTCAAGCGGTTAACAAATACGGCAGCAACTTGCGCCCGTTCGCGGTCGATGCTTGTTTCTTTTTCGACTATAGAGGCAAGCGTTACGGCCTCTTCGGGCGTATCAAAGGGCAAACCTTCGGCGCGGTTCGGCCATTCTTCACTAATAACGCGCCGCATCGCATTTTGCATACGCACCAACATGGATTCTTTTGTATCGCCATAGGAATAATGGTAAGTTTCAGGTAACAAAGTCCCGTTTTTGGGAATCTGTGATACAACGCCAACCAACCCAACCGCTTCGTCCAATAAAGCAACAACTTGTCCCGAAGTCAGACCTTCGGGCACTACGATACGGCGAATGTACGTTTGTCCTCCCGCCATAATATTCATGACCATCTTGGCACTGGCACGCGGCGGAAATGAATATTCGCCCGCTTTTAATTTTTGGGCATTGCCGCTGGCCCGCACGCCCAAAACAAAAATCGACGGGGAATTAATGACGCCTTCATCGTATAAGATTTTAGCGATAGTTTTAACGGTTTTGCCTTTGGGAATTACAATTTCTTTACGCACAGCCAACGGGCCTTCTTCAGTAAATTGGCTGTAGGTAGTAAAAACACTGCCGCCGATAAAAGAAACGCAAACAAAAAAGATAATAAAATAAAAAAAGACACTATGGCGCATTATTTTCCTTTGTTTCAATGCAATAAGCCGATTTATCGGCATTTTTCTTTTTGATATTTTAAAGCTGCCCGCGACAAATTTTTCTCTTTTTTCGCAATCATTTTGCAGCAATTCATATTAGGTGTATGTTGCCACAAACGGCAGGAAATGGCAAGCTAAATTTAATATTTCATAAACCTTATCGATTTTAATACATAAGTCGGCATAGCCGCAGTTCATTTATAACTTAACCGACAATAAAACCCTCCCGAATTTTTCCAGGAGGGTTTTTGCCAACTTATCTTCGTTACACCTTTTTAAAAATCAATGTTCCGTTTGTGCCGCCAAAACCAAACGAGTTGGACAACGCCACATTAACTTGTTTTTCTTTGGCTTTAAGCGGAACCAAATCAAATCCTTCGGTGGCTTCTTCGGGTTCAATCAGGTTAACAGTCGGAGGAACCAAAGAGTTTTGCATCGCCAAAATAGTATAAATGGCCTCAACAGCGCCCGCAGCCCCCAACAAATGCCCGATTGTGGATTTTGTGGAAGACATCGACACATTTTTGTTTTCGCCAAAAACTGCCTTCACAGCATTAAATTCAACCATATCGCCCAGCGGTGTCGACGTACCGTGAGCGTTGATGTAATCAACATCTTCGGGATTTAAACCGGCATATTTCAAGGCCGTTTGCATTGCGCGCAAACCACCATTACCGCCAGGTGCCGTAATATGGTAAGCATCACCCGTCATGGCATAACCCACAACTTCGGCATAAATTTTCGCACCGCGTTTTTTGGCATGTTCATATTCTTCCAACACCAACGCACCGCCGCCTTCGCCCATCACGAAACCGTCACGGTTTTTATCCCAAGGACGAGAGGCCAATTCCGGCGTATCATTGTACTTAGTAGACAAAGCGCGCGCTTGGGCAAAACCCGCTACGCCGAGCGGGCAAATAGCCGCTTCGGAACCGCCTGCAATCATCACATCGGCTTCGTTATTGGCAATAATACGAGCCGCATCGCCGATGGCATGCGTACCGGTAGCACAAGCCGTTACAACGGCATGGTTGGGGCCTTTGAACCCATATTTAATTGACACATGCCCAGATGTTAAATTAATTAATGCGGACGGAATGAAGAACGGCGACAAACGACGCGGCCCTTGGTCACGTACCGTATAAGCACCTTGTTCAATGGATTGCAATCCGCCGATACCGGCACCCATTAAAACACCGCTGCGCAATTGTTGTTCTTCGGTTTCGGCCATATATCCCGAATCCTCCATGGCATCCATCGCCGCAGCCAAACCGTAAATAATAAAAGGATCCACATGGCGTTGTTCCTTGGGCGACATAACCGTATCGGGATTAAACTGCCCATCTTCGGTACCATACGGAACTTGCCCGGCAACTTTAGCCACAAAATCCGTGGTATCAAATGAAGAAATTTTAGAAATGGCGGATTTGCCGGAAGTAATTCCCGCCCAGTTCGTCTTTAAACCGCGACCGACCGGGCTGACAATCCCCATACCCGTAACAACGACTCGTCTTTTATTCATCTTAAGCGTCCTTTTATTATGTACGTTTTGATTGGTAATTGTATGTAAACCCAATAAAAGGAACGCCAATAAGAATCAAAATCGAATTGGCGTTCACTTTTTGAGTTTGACAATGCATTAAGATTGTTTTTCGATAAAATCTACTGCATCTTTTACTGTGCGAATTTTTTCGGCAGCGTCGTCCGGAATTGATACACCGAATTCTTCTTCGAAAGCCATAACCAATTCAACGGTATCCAAACTGTCTGCACCCAAATCATCGATAAAGCTTGCGCTGTCAACGACTTTGGATTCATCAACGCCCAAGTGTTCTACAACGATTTTTTTAACGCGTTCAGCAATATTACTCATGTTTTTTTCCTTTTCTTTTGTTAATAAAGTCTTATTTTTAGACGAAAACGAAATAGATTTACCACATTTTTACGTATCCGTCCAGCATTTTTTTAAATTCATGTTCAATATATTGAAAAATATAAATAAAAATGAATCTTCCAATCGAAATTTAGTCTATAAAAATTGAATTTTAAGGGGCAAATGGAACGAAAACCGGTTTTCAGTGATTATGTGTACTTAAGAGCGTACATATGTGCACCGAAGACGAATGAACACGTGCAGTTGCACCTTGAAATCTATTTAGATGACTAAATCATAGCCATCCCGCCATTGACGTTAATCGTTTGTCCCGTGATATAACCGGCTTCATCACTGGCCAAAAAGGTACAAACATTAGCAATGTCTTCGGCTGTGCCCAAACGCCCCATCGGCACTTCTTTTAAAAGCTGAGCACGTACTTCTTCACTCAAAGCATCCGTCATGGCCGTTTTAATAAAGCCCGGAGCGATACAGTTAGCAGTAATGCCGCGTGTTGCGAGTTCTTGGGCAATACATTTCGTCATCGAAATCAAGCCGCCCTTTGAAGCCGCATAGTTGGCTTGTCCGGCATTTCCCATGACGCCGACGATGGAAGCCATACCGATGATACGGCCAAAACGGCGTTTCATCATACCGGGCATAACGGCTCTGGCTAATTTGAAACCGGCCGTCAAATTTATATCCAATACAGCTTGCCATTGGGCATCGGTCATACGCATGGCCAAACCGTCCTTAGTAATACCGGCGTTGTTAACCAAAATATCGATTTTGCCCATATCCGCTTCAGCTTGTTTCACCAAAGCATTTAAGCTGTCGGAATCGGTCAAGTTGGCAGAATAAACATAGACGCGGTCGCCCAATTCGGCTTGGAAAGCTTTCAGCGTATCCATATTCATATCGGTCAATGCCAAAGTAGCGCCTTGGCCATGCATTTTTTTTGCAATGGCGCGGCCAATCCCGCCCGTTGCCCCTGTAATAAGGGCTGTTTTACCAGTTAAATCTAACATTTTTTCTCCTTTTAGTTGATTCGGTGTGTAGTTTAGCATCAAAGGACAAAAAAATCAAGCGCACACTAAAATTTGTCATATTGTTGTCATTATCCAGGCGGCATAGCGAACTCCTTATGTGTAAAAAAATATTGACAAAATATATTTTTAGACATAGAATGTTTCCAATATTTCAAATTTCATCCTGGAAGGAATTTGAATGCCTTAGGTGACCAATTAACCCCTAAAATTGTAACAGAAGGATTTAGAAATGACCGATTTCATTTTTACCCCCGCCGAAAAAATGTTGTTTCATCGCATGAAAACCGGCAATTATCATTTAATCGAACAATTGTTAATCGCCCAAAAAGTAAATGTAAACGTTCGTGGCGGCAATGTGACGCCCATGCAATATTTGATGGATTTTTTAACTCCCTTCCCTCAAAAGTTAAATGGCCAAAGTAAAAAAAATTATGAAAAACAGCTACAAACCGCTGCGTATAAAATGCTTAATGAAGTGTGTATTTTTGAACTCTTGGTCAACCATGGTTTGGATTTGACAACTAAGGATAGAGACGGTCATTGTTATTTAACAACTGTCGCCCAAAAAGGGCGCCTTGACATGATTGAGGCCTTTGTAAAAGCCGGGATGCCATTGAGTTCACACGACATCCAAATGGCGCGTAAAGCTGCCGCACAAAATCATTATACGAAAGTTGAAAAGTATTTGGTTAATTTAAAAGAATTTATGTTCGGCTCCAAAAAAGGAGCAAAACTACCCGAAACATTCAGAGTTTTGTGGGCTGCCGGAGCTGTACTCAAAGGAAATTCAGCGGTGCATTTATCAAGTCACACGTCAAAAACCGCACGCGTGAAATTTTGGGCACCCAAAGAACAAACCGGCAGATAAAATTAATCGTATAAAATATTAGATACACAATAAAAGGGGCATTTTTAAGATTCCCCTTTTATTTATTGCTTTTCAACTTATAATTGCTCGGCTTATTTGTACATTACATGAAAAAATGGCACCCTCTCATAAAATGGGTTTATAAGCAGTGGATAGCCCATGTGTTTGCAGTACAATTAAAATATGCTGGATGCTTTCGTCACATCCTCGTGCGCCATGGTACAATTTTCAAAATAATAATAATCGTTATCAATTATTTCCCCGGGCAATTCTTCTAACCCTCCATTGCCACCACCTGCGCCGGATGTTCCGCGAACAAATGTACAGGTCATTGTATTGGCAAAAAGAGTATTGGAATTGTTGACATGGTTAATCACATCATTTAATGTGTTCATGATTACGCCGGACATATCGCCGCTGACAAAGGTAATATGTGTTGCCGATTTATCTATGCTTGCAAACACCAAACCACTGGATAAGAGCGTATCGCTGACAGAAGCAATTCTGACAATCGCACCGTTTGAATTGTGGAAAATGACATTTATTGTTTGCCCCGTCGGTTGATATGAGCTGCACAATTTGATTTTTCCGGGATCTGATTCGCCCATAACCGGACATAACGGAATGTTCAGACACCTGCCCTTACATAATTCACATGTATTTACAGATGTTTCACAATACCCTTTCGTATCTAAAGGACAATCGGCATTCGTAAAACATTCGAAACATTTTTTTTGTTGTGTGTCGCACAAAAGGTTGCCTTCGCAGTCCTCATCTTGCAAGCAATCGACGCATTTAGGTACGGATGTATCACACACCTGAGCATTTGGGCAATCATCATTTGTTATACAAACAACGCACTTTCCCGTTTCGGCATTGCAAACTTCACCATCCGGACAGCCTTTATCAACGCACGACGAACAAACATTATTTTCACACGTGCCGATATTACAATCAAAATCAGACACACACTCGACACACTTGTTTATGGATATATCACAAACTTCGTTCGTCGGGCAATCCCAATTGCCTTTGCATTCCACACAAATACCGTTTTGGCAAAGAGCAGATTGGCAATCTTCATTTTCATCACAGTTATCCCCATCGTCCTTGCCCGTTAGTTGAGCAGTCGCCGCATCTATAACAAAGAAGTATTGCATTTTATTATCCGTTGAATGACATACGGCTGTATCAGAATCAAAAACAACATCATTGACTTCGATTTTATAAGGCATTGAAAATCCCATATCCAACATTTTTTCACACACGGATTTGGAAATATCGGCGACAGTAATGGAAAACGGTTGGCGTTTTTGCCCTTCATAATCTATTTGTGCCAATGTCAAATCATAGGAAATGGGTTTGCCGTTATGCGCCACTGATTTCCATTCGGAACCGACAAACATTTTATCATGGTGGAGTGTATTGTATATGACATCGGCCGCACGGGAACGGATTTCGTTGACCGTTTCATTCGCGTGATATTTATCAACAGCATAGGTAAAACCAAATAGTACCGCTAAACTTAACAACCCGATAACAAACAAAACGCCGAGCATTTCGGTCATTGTTCGTCCGGTTTGGATTTGTTGTATTTTTTGTTTCATAATGTGTTCCACTTTTAAAATTTGTTAAAAAATAGGCATACCTTTATTTATATGATATTGTACAATTGGATATAAAATCTGCAGTAATAGTAGTTGCAGGTCCGTCATTTATATTGTCGGGATTTTCCTCAAGTTTACAAACTGCCGTCGCTGCAAAATGGGCGTTTGAATTGGCAATATTGTCCACTACATTAAAATGTACACTTGAATTTGACGGGAAAGCCGCATTACCGGCATCATTGACCACAAAGACAAAATTTAATCCTGTGCCAACGGGCAACCCTGGAAATTCCAATTTCTCAAAAGAATCTGTTGGAGCCAAATACGCTGTTCCCAAACTAGGCTTTGTGCCCGTCGAATTAAATACATATGCCGCAACTGAACGCCCTGCGGGCATAGATTCGCCACAAAATGTGAAAGTTGGCGGCTCAACATTGTATTGAGGACAAATAGATAATTTTGTACAACGACCGGCACAGACTTCACATCTATTGTTTGTCAGATTACAATATCCTTTTTCATTGTAGGGACAATCATCATTCGTAAAGCATTCGACGCATTTCTTTTGTGCAGTATCACACAACAAGTCACCTGAACAATCATCGTCTATTAAACATTCGACACATTCAGGGACACTTTTGTCACAAACAAAAGCTCCCGGACAATCATCATCGTCCACACAAGCGACACATTTAGGAATAGAAGTATCACATACCTCTTGCCCCGGACAATCTTCATCATCGATACATTTGACACATGCCGGTATTGCCGTATTGCAAACCTCATCATCCGGACAATCAGCGTCGGCAATACAAACAACACACCGCCCATTTTGTGGGTTACATACAAAGCCCGCAGCACATCTTGTTTCTTCACAGGACATGCAAACATTATTATCGCATATGCCCTTGGAACAATCGGAATTATTCAAACATTCAACACATTTATGTTGTGTCATATCGCAAACGCTGTTTTCACAATCCCAATTACCACTGCACTCAACGCACTTTTCGTCCATGCAAGCACCCGATTTACATTCGTAATTATGCTCGCACTCCTGACCGTCATCTTTATCCGCGATGCCTGCCAACGCAGCATCTAAAATGAAAAAATAAGTCATTTGATTAAGGGGTTTTATACAAACATCTGTTGAATTGTCATTATATGCCACACCGTTAATATCGATTTTATAAGGCATTGTAAATCCCAAATCCAACATTTTTTCACACACCGGTTTAGATATCTCACTAATAGTAATAGAAAAGGGTTGACGTTTTTGCCCTTGGTCGTCAAATGCGGCCAAAGTTAAATCATAAGATAAAGGTTTATCGTGGTGAGCAGTTGATTTCCATTCAGAACTCGCCGCCATTTTACCGTGATGTAAAGCATTATACATAACATCAGATGCTCGGGAACGGATTTCGTTGACCGTTTCATTCGCGTGATAATTATCAACAGCATAGGTAAAACCAAATAGTACTGCTAAACTTAACAACCCGATAATAAACAAAACGCCGAGCATTTCAGTCATTGTTCGTCCGGATTGAATAGAAATAAATAATTTTTTCATAATGACTCCTCACACTAAATAAACCACATCATAAGGAGTATAAAGGGGAAAGTATTAATTTTCAGTTACTTCTTGCCATTATTATAGTGAGCAAGGATACGTTGCTTATCACGGTTCCAATCGCGCTCTTTAATTGTTTCGCGCTTATCTGCCATGTTTTTGCCTTGAGCCAGGCCAATTCTGACTTTGGCAATGCCGCGGTCATTAAAATAAATTTCCAGCGGGACAAGGGTTTTGCCCTTCTTAGCCACCTCGCCCATTAAACGGTTTAATTCTTTGCGCTTTAACAATAATTTGCGCGGACGGCCCGCAACATGCTGGACAAAGCCGCCCTTTGTGGCATTATCTTCCAAAATATGGGCATTGATCAAAAACAATTCGCCATTATCAACGGTCGCATAACTTTCGGATATCGTTGCACGCCCTGCCCGCAATGATTTGACTTCGCCGCCGGTTAGCATGATACCCGCCTCAAACGTTTCCAAAATGGTGTAATTAAAGCGCGCTTTTTTATTGTTGGCAACACTGCCCGTTGAAATGAGTGTTTTATTCATAAGTGGCGTTATACCTTAAAATTCCTAATTTGTCAACGCATTCAATCCAACAGGCAAATTACAAGAAATAATTCATCAGCGGCATTAAAATTTCGCGTGTTTTTTGTTTTAATTGCGGAAAAACGTCAATCAAGATTTGCTTATGATAACTGCGCAACCAATTTTTTTCATCCGTGGTTAACATATCAAAATCCACCAAACGCCCGTCAAACGGAATAAATGTCAAGTTTTCAAAAGCCAACTCGCCTTTTCCGTAAGGGATTGACAACAACATATTTTCCAAACGGATGCCAAAACCGTTTTCAACATCATAAACAGCCGGTTCATTGGAAAATACCATGTTTGCATAAAGCGGTGTTTTGCTGCGTTCATGTATGGTCGGCGGCGATTCGTGTACAGATAAAAACATGCCGATGCCGTGCCCCGTCGCATGATAATAATCCGCGCCGTCCTCACGCAAAAATTGATGCGCTTTTTTGTCTATTACAGCCGGCGTATCTCCCACTTTAACCGTACTGGCCGCCAAAGCAATATGCCCCTTTAAAACTTCGGTATAACGGCGTTTCATCAATTTTGACGGTGCATTTATGGCGATTGTCCGCGTCATGTCGGTTGTTCCGTTTAAATATTGGCCGCCCGTATCCACCAACAACATCGGATAGGCATTGATATTGACCGACGATTTCATATCTGCATGGTAATGAGCCAACGCCGCATGCGGACCGCTTGCCACAATCGCATCAAAGCTGTCGGCAATATAAAGCGGATTTTTTTTGCGCAACCGGACTAATTCCGTCGCGCACGTTAATTCGGTTGCCGTATCTTTATGTGTTTCGACATACGCCAAAAATTCACAAATAACCGCGCTTTCAAACAGACAAGCTTCTTTAATATTTTCAATTTCAATCGGGTTTTTTATGGATTTGAGCCCGGCCACCGGGTCGGGTTTATTAACCACGTGTGCGATTTTCCCCCATCTGGCATATAAATCATACGGGAACGAACGAAAATCCGTCATGACCCGTTTGCCCATTAAATCGTCCAACACTTTTGTCGTGAGTTTTTCATAAGTCCCGTCGGCAAAAACGACACCGCGTTCCAAATAAATCGGCACCTGCGGATTTGAAAAACCGCGTTTGTTCAACAACCATGACACCGATTCGGCAGACCCCAAAATCACAGCGTCCATATTGGCATCTATTACTTTTTGAGCGACTTGGCGAATTTTTTCCTCTGAAGAAAGTCCCGCATATTCAAGCGGGTAATTCATCGTTTTCGGTTTTACGGGCGCCGGGCGGTCAACCCAAAACGATTCGACGGGGGAACGGAAAATCGGCACCAACGTGATGTTTAAACCTTTCAGTTGGTCTTGCACATATTCAATCCATGCGGTCGAATGGCTTTTGGCGTAAAAAGCGATTTTCTTGCCCTTTAAATGTTCTTTGGCCCAATCAACACCCATGTTCATATTGCTTTCGACCACGGTAAAATCGGATTGTTGGCGGGCTTGTTCCGTATAGCGCGAATCGGTAAACAACATTTTATCGTTTTGCGTAATAATTGCTTCGCCTGCCGACCCCGAAAAACCCGTTACGGCCTTTAATTTTTCTTTATCGGGCGTTAAGTATTCATTTAAAAATTCGTCGGCATGGTTGACAACCGCGGCATCATAGCCGTTTTGTTTCAACCAGTTCCTAATTTTTTCCAACAACAAGGGTTGTCCATCCTTTCACATGATACTTTTTGATGAATTTCAATCCCAAATCCGTGTGCGCTTTTAATACGTCGTCTTCTTGGTCGTAAATAAAGCCCGACAAGATAGCGATACCACCCGCATTTAAATGCGCATTTAAATCTTTTGCCATCGCAATCAACGGATTGGCCAAGATATTGCACAAAATTAAATCATAACTTTTTTCCACCTTTTGATAGCCGTCGCTTTCCCAAACCGTTATCAGATTTTGCAAAGAATTTTCTTTGGCGCTGTTCGAAGTGACCCATACCGATTCGGGGTCAATATCGACAGCATCCACCTTTTTCAGACAGGTTTTTGCATATGCCATTGCAAGAATACCCGACCCGCACCCGACATCCAACACCGATTCGGGTTTGAATTTTTTCGTAATGTGTTCCATAGCTTTCAAACACCCTTGCGTTGTTTGATGTTCGCCTGACCCAAACGCTGTTGCCGCATCAATTAAAAGGGATATTTTATCAGCCGGCGGCGTTTCTTTGACGTGAGAGCCATAAATATAATACTTGCCGATAATCACCGGCGGGAAGCTGATAAGACTTTCTTTCAACCAATTTTTATGTGGCATGGGTGTGATTTGATACTTCGGCATTTTGATTTTCATCGTTTCGGCGGCAAATTTCATGGCGCCGGCAACTTCATCCGAATCGGGTTGTTCTTCAAAAATGGCTTGTACTTCCCATTTTCCTTTATCTTTTCCCTTTTCAATTTGGCGCGTTAATAAGGCGGATGCTAATCCTTCCAATGCCATTTCAAAAACGGGTACGGCCGATTCGGGTACCAAAAATTTCATATCATAATTATCATAACAGGGGTTTTTATCGTATAACATGTTTATTCTCCTTTTGCGTCATTGTTGCAAAAACACAAAGAAAAATCAAGAACATTTGCAATAAACAATCTCGTTTCGCTTTAAAATATTTATTTCTTAACCCCTCTAGAAAAATTTACGTTATTTTAACACACAATAATTGCCGTCAAGCTTGCGTTCATTGGGGCATTCGTAGCACGCGTCAGTCATATTATTAACCGGTACACGAATGTCGGTATTGCACGGATGACACTTGCCATCTAATCCGCGCAATGGCGCCTCTTCGGGACATGGTAGAACACACAGTGAATTATATAAAACACGTTCAGGACACTGTCTGCACATGTATGGATCAGATACAAATACGAAAGTAGAATCCAAGCAATCATAACATTTACCACTGTTGCCTTCAAACATCCCTTGCTCACATTTTAATGAACACCACTGCTTAACTACTCCTGTCGCCGTACGATTCGGGCACGTAAGATTACATTCATTTTCATAATCGGAACCACCCCAAGAAACCGAATCAGAATATGTACAATCATAACAAAAACCGTCCCCTCCACGGAACTGTCCGTCAGGGCATTTCAATCGGCATAAACCGTTTTTATCCGTTCGATTGGGACATGTTAAACAATCCTTATAAGTTGAAGTTCCTACGCTGCCAGCATTAATCACAATCGGATCATTACAATCATAGCATAGCCCGTTTGAGCCGGTAAACTGCCCACTTTTACACGGAATAGAACAAAACTTAGCAAACTGTCCATTGAGTATTCGATTAGGACAAATTTGAGAACAATAAGACCGCGCAGCACTACCTGTTTCCACCGGATCAACATAATTACAATCATAACAAATGCCATCGGCACCTTTGGACTGTCCCTTGGGACAATCAATTATACAAATGGCATAATAATTATAACTGCTGTCCGAATATACCGTGCGTTGTTGACATTTTTCACATCCGTCGTGCCTTACATTTGAGACACTAATAAGTTTTGTATCGTCACAATCATAGCATTTGCCATCCTCACCCGTAAACTGCTTTTCATTGCACGGAATGGAACAATATCGATCGTACGCGCCGTTCGCCCTTCGATTCGGACATGATGATTGACAATAATTATATGGTGCTCGCATCATTATAGGATTCATATCAACGCACGGATGACACTTGCCATCTGATCCGCGCAATGGTTTATCAATGGGACATCCTAAAACACAGCTGTTTCCATCCACCTCTCTGTTGCTGCATACATTGCAGTTTTCTAATTCACCCGTTACATCGACTGCTGCTTCATAATCACACGCATAACAAGTACCATTTTTATCTCTAAGAGGTTTATGCCACGGACAACAATTTTCTTTGTTTTCATCGCAACACCACCCATTAACGGATGTCGGACAACAATACGGTCCTGATCGTTTATCTTTAGGACAACATACTTCGGCACCCGAATTTAAATCTGTTGCACAACGGTCAGCGCCTGTACATAACGAAACACACAGACCTTTTTGACAATCGACACAGTTACCCGAACAATCCGCCGGTGTTTCACAAGTCCCATAGGGCAATACGCCATCTGTCAACGCTGTGTAAAATTGGAATTTCATTGAAGCAGGCGTTCCATCATCATCTTGTTCGCAAATTGCCGGATTTTTACTATAAGCAAAATCGTTTGCATATATTACTAAAGGTTTTTTCCAATCAGAATTTAGAATTTGTTTGCAAACGCCAACCGGTACATTTTCCAAAGCCAATTCAAAATACATCGGGTCATTTAACAAATAGGCTGTAATAGGGTATCCCAAGCGCGTAATATTACCGGCTTCGGATAAATCAAAAACGGTTTTTCCCCTCAACATTTGTCCATCCACAATCAATGCGTAAGCATTAAGTTCATTAATTGTTTCATTGGCTCTGTACTTATCCAAGGCATATCGGTAACCAAACAAGGCTGCCATGGACAACACGCCGATAACAGCCAATACCCCCAGCATCTCCGTCAGTGAACGGCCTTGTTGGTTGTTTTTGATGTTTCTTAATTTCTTGCGCATGGTACCCTCACATTTTATTTTTATTCCCATCGGTTGAGGTCGGCTTCACACGTTTTTGAAGGGGGGAGTGTGTGATAATTTTTTTCTTTGTTCCCAACAATAGTGTTGCAATAAAACGACCGTTTATTTGAAACAGAATTTAAGAAAAAACGGGACAATTTTGTATTACGGTTAATTGTTTTTTTTGAATGGGTTATCAATTTTTTCTTGAATTTTTATTCTAAGTTTTTTATGATGCATTCTGATAGTCCTTTCTTTGCAACAGAGTGCAAACACAGACATGCGCTGTTAATAAACCAAACTTCTTTTTCGTTTTTATATAAGACACCCCCTGTTATTCCCTTTAATGTCATGTGGACAAGCACTTTTTTTGCCCTACTGCTAAAAAAGTGTATCTGTTTGCGGACTTTGTGTATTTTTATAACCCGAAAAATTATATAGATAGCCCCTGGATGCTTTACAAAAATTTAAATATTTTTCTATGCAAAAACAAAATCAAAGAGACTGGGCTATGTTGTCAAAGAGTATTAATTTAGCAAATTTGAATATAAAAAAAGAGGGCAAAATGCCCTCTTTTTTTAGGATGTTGGAAAATTACTCAGCAGTTTTTTCAGCTTTTTTTGCTGTTTTCTTTGCCGGTGTTTTTTCAGCTTTTTCTTTTGCAGGTTTTGCAGCTGCTTTTTTTACCTTTGATTCTTCCGTATCAGCTTCAACTTCTACAATTTTAGAACCTTTGCCTTTGGCCGTTACATCTTTGTCTACCAATTCAATGATAGCCATCGGGGCGCAGTCGCCATAACGGAAGCCGGCTTTAAGGACACGGACATAACCACCTTGACGGTCTTTGTAACGAGGTCCCAAAACCGCAATCATTTTTTCGACAGCCGCTTCATCGCGCATGAAAGAAATTAATCCGCGACGAGCTGCCAAGTCGGCTTTTTTCGCTTTAGTGATTAACTTTTCAAAGACAGGGCTGAGTTCCTTGGCTTTGGGCAAAGTCGTTTTGATTTGTTCGTGCATGGCCAATGATGTTGCCAAATTTGCAAACATGGAACGGCGGTGTGCAATTTTTTTGTTTAATGTTCTTTTTTTAAACCCGTGACGCATTTTACTTTCCTTTCATATCTAAACCCGAATCGACGGCTACGACCGTATACGGATAAAACTTGCCGATTCTACCTCAACTGCTTCACTTTTTCGAGAGAGGAATCAGACCTTCAAACAACTGAAGGATTTTTTGCAGGAAACAGCTTGTTCAAAGCCGTTCCCTGTACTAATTAATTTTCGGTTTCAACCGTGGCTGACAAAGCCTCTAAATCTTCCGGAGGCCAACCTTCCACCTGCATACCCAAATGCAAATCCATACCAGCCAACAATTCTTTGATTTCATTCAAAGACTTACGGCCAAAGTTTGGCGTTCTGAGCATTTCAGATTCTGTTTTTTGGACCAAATCGCCAATGTAAATGATGTTATCATTTTTAAGGCAATTGGCCGAACGGACAGACAATTCAAGTTCATCAACTTTAAGAAGAAGATTTTTATTAAACGGCAATTCTGCGATTTTATCTTCAATTGTCGCTTCTTCAGGTTCTTCAAAGTTAATAAAGCTTTTCAATTGTTCTTGCATGATTCTGGCGGCAAATGCAACGGCATCTTCCGGTTTGACGACACCATTTGTTTCAACCGTTAAGAACAATTTATCAAAGTCCGTACGGTTGCCAACACGGGCATTCACAACGCGGTAGACGGCAGATTTGACCGGGGAGAAAATCGAATCGATCGGGATAACGCCGATAGCGGCATCTTCCGAGCGGTTTTTATCGGCCGGCACATAACCTTTACCCGTTGAAACAGTCATTTCAATATGAATGCTGGCATCTTTATCCAATGTGCAGATAACCAAATCCGGATTCATCACTTCAACGCTTTGATTTGTCGTGATTTGAGCCGCTGTTACAACTGCCGGACCTGTTGCATTCAAATAAATCTTTTGTGGCTGTTCAGAATCTACCTTTAACGCTAAAGACTTAATGTTTAAGATAATATCCGTGACATCTTCGCGCACACCCGGGATGGATGAAAATTCATGCAGTACACCGTCAATTTTAATTGCCGTTACGGCACCACCTTGCAAAGATGACAACAAAATCCGGCGCAATGCATTCCCCAAAGTATTCCCAAACCCGCGTTCCAACGGTTCAACGGCAACTGTCGCCTTAAAACCCGGAACTGATTGGTCAACCGTTAAATTAGTTGGTTTAATCAATTCTTGCCAGTTTTTTTGTATCATAATAAGATTCCTTTATATAAAATGTCGAAAAAGGGG
>ULOI01056120.1_pt1 | contig 16385 bp, 10 predicted proteins | sample 1952231 | NCBI WGS metagenome assembly ULOI01 (sample SAMEA4835593, study PRJEB28245) | human gut metagenome | biome: gut microbiome; material: fecal sample | place: Denmark | collected 2008
CCACTGCCTCTCCCTCTGCCGCCGGCTTACAGATTGGTTAATGTCCACTACACCTCTTACTCTCATGACTCTTATGACTCATAAAACTCTTAAGATTCCTATGACTCCTATGATTCCTATTGCGTTGCGTCATCGCGTTAACGATGGTGTGGCGGGCGCGAGACCTTTGGCAATCGGTGGTTATGGCTTGACGGAGATGATGGAGCCGTCGGTAGCCATGGTGACGGCTTCGCGGTCAAGCAGCTCGCGGACGGTCTCTATGACGGCATCGCGGTACGACGGACCAAGCTGCGCTACCATGTAGTCGATGGTGTGTCCGCCGGGCTGTCCGGCGAGATACATGACACTCTCCGCTACATTGACTGTGGTCGTGGATGACGCGGAGCGTCGGCTGCGGCACACGTCGCACCGGCCGCAGTCTGTCTCTGGCTTCTCGCCGAAATATTCAAGCATCCCGGTGACACGGCAGCGGTCCGTGTCGAACGCAAACCGCCGCATCGCTTCTATGCGGTGTTCCATCACCTGCTTGCGCTGCTCATAGACATTCAGAGGCATATCCACATGCTTGGGCAGCACACGCCGTATGGGCAGGTAGAGGTAGGGCAGGGTCCGGCGTGGTATGTAGTGCAGGGCATGGAGTCGCGTAAGCTCCAACAGGGCTTCATAGACGGCTTTCTCGGTCATCTGGCATCTGGAGGCTATCATAGACTCTGAGATGCTTACATAGTCGGCAAACAGCCCCGAATAGCTCCTCAGCAGGCATTGCAGCACACGGTCGGCATCGCCGCTGAGATCTAAGTCATAAAGCCGCTGCTTGTCTGTAAGCATCATGACACGTCCGCGTCCGCTGATGTCGTCGCTGTATTCGACATATCCGGCGCGTGTTAGCAACCCGAGTGCCGAGTGCGCCATCGTGGCGTTGAGGCGGTAGGTCGCTACGAAGCGGTTGAAGTCGAACTCGTAAGTGTGTCCCACGCCCTCACCCACGGGGACTGACACGAAGTTACAGGCCAGCTCGTAGACCTTGCGTATGTAATCCTTCGGGGGAAATGCGTCTGATATGCGCCGCGACAGGGTAGCCTTGTCATAAGGGGCTGCCAGCAGCACGGCGAAGGCGTGTTTGCCGTCACGTCCGGCGCGTCCGGCTTCTTGGTAGTATTCCTCAAGCGACGGCGGCAAGTCGTAGTGTACCACGACCCTCACGTCGGGCTTGTCTATGCCCATGCCGAAAGCGTTGGTCGCCACGATTACACGGAGCGAGCCGTCTTTCCAGCGGTTCTGTTTGTCCGCCTTGTCTGCCGGGTCGAGTCCGGCATGGTAGTAGTCGGCACTGATGCCCTTTTCGGTCAGCATACGAGCTATCTCCACGGTGCGGCGACGTGACCTGACGTAGACTATGGCCGTGCCTTCCACGCCCCTGAGTACCCGCAGCAGAGCCTCCTCCTTGTGTACGTCGTATCTGACGATGTAGCTCAGATTGTCACGGTGGAAACTCCGGGCATATATCCTGCGCTCCTTGAACGCGAGACGCTCCATTATATCTTCCGCTACCTGTGGGGTGGCCGACGCGGTCAGGGCGAGCACCGGGGCGTGGGGAAACAGCCGCCGCACATCGGCTATGGCGAGGTAGCTCGGCCGGAAGTCGTAGCCCCACTGCGATATGCAGTGTGCTTCATCGACCACTATCATGCTGACAGGCAGCGATGACAGGGACGACACGAATGTCGCCGAGCGGAGTTTCTCGGGCGATACGTAGAGCAGCCGCGCCTTGCCGGCATGGCAGCGGTCAAGCGCGAGGTTGTGTTCGCGCAGATTCATCCCGGAGTAGAGATATGTGGCAGGGATGCCTACGCTGCGCAGATTGTCCACTTGGTCCTTCATCAGCGATATGAGCGGAGTGACCACCAAGGTCACGCCGTCGAGCATCATCGCCGGTACCTGGAACGTCAGGCTTTTGCCGCCTCCCGTAGGGAGCAGCCCGAGGGTGTCGTGGCCTGACAGCACCGACGTGATTATTTCCTGTTGGAGCGGACGGAACGACCCGTATCCCCAGTATCGGCGGAGGACGGCGAGCATGTCATCTGATAGAGATCCCTGAAAGCCCATGGCTGTAGGCGGTCTTAGAGGCTGTGCAGTCTTAGTGGCTGTTTTAAGTTTGCAACAGCTTCTTATTGACGGGGGCGGATTTCCTTGATGAGAAGCTGTATCGCAGTGTTTGACCGCATGTGCTTGTTTTCCTCGATGGTATAGCATATGTCAAACGGACGTCCGGCGTGGATGTGGTCGAAGTACCGCGCCATGTTGAATCCGATGCCGTTGAACACTTTGCCCGATGTGGGGTCGACAAGCTCCAGTTTGATATGCTCGAGGTTTTTTCCGACGAGCTTGCTCGTGCCGAAATCGGTGACATTCTCCGTACAGAACACCGGCTTCTGGTTGCCCGGCCCGAAAGGATTGAAGTGGCGCAGCGTGCTGACAAATTCAGGCGTTATCTGCGAGAACGTCACTACCGCGTCTATGTAGAGCTGCGGTGTGAGCTGGTCGGGAGTGATGTTGGCGCTGACATATTCTTCAAACCGCCGGCGGAACTCCGTGATGTTTTCCTCCTTCATCGAAAGCCCGACAGCATAGGGATGCCCACCGAAATTTTCAAGCAGGTCGCGCACGCTGTCGGCAGCCTTGTAGACATCGAAGCCCTGCACCGAGCGTGACGAGCCGGTGGCCAGTCCGTTGGCGTTGGTCAGCACCACCACAGGCTTGTAGTACAGCTCTGTCAAGCGTGAAGCCACGATGCCTATGATGCCCTTGTGCCAATCCTTGTTGTAGATGACTATCGATTTCTGCGAAGCCAGGTCGTCGCTGTGGCCTTCAAGCAGGGCGTTTGCCTCCTCGGTGATTCGTTTGTCGAGTTCCTTACGGTCCTGGTTGTACTGGTCTATGGCTTTTGCGCGGGCGAGAGCGTCTGAGCTGTCGCGAGATACGAGAAGCTCCACGGCCTCGCGTCCGCTCTGCATACGCCCCGATGCGTTGATGCGCGGCCCGATTTTGAATATAAGGTCGCTGACGGTGATTTCCTTGCCGGTGAGGCCGCAGATGCGTATGATGCCTCGCAGCCCCATGTTGGGGTTGCTGTTGATGCGCCGCAGTCCGTGGTACGCCATGATGCGGTTTTCGCCTACCATGGGCACTATGTCCGCTGCTATCGATACCGCTACCAAGTCGAGCAGTGCAAACAGGTCGGAAGTGTCAAGCCCGTTGGAGATGGCAAAAGCCTGCATCAGCTTGAACCCCACTCCGCATCCGCTCAGGTGCGGGAAAGGATAGTTGGAGCCTTCGAGCTTTGGGTTGAGTATCGCCACGGCATCGGGCAGCTTGTCGTCGGCCATGTGGTGGTCGCATATGATGAACCCGATGCCCTTTGACTTGGCATATGCTATCTCTTCCACCGCTTTGACTCCGCAGTCGAGTATGATGATGAGCTTGACTCCGCTTTCGGCGGCTGCGTCTATGGCAGGGATGCTTACGCCGTAGCCCTCGTCGTAGCGGGTGGGTATGTAATAATCTATGTTCGAGTAAAAATTGCTGAGATATTTGTAGACGAGCGCTACGGCAGTGGTGCCGTCTACATCGTAGTCGCCAAATACTCTTATCTTTTCCTTTCGCCCCATTACGGAGTTGATACAATCCACAGCTTCGGCCATACCGTCGAGCAGGAATGGGTCGTGCATATCACCGAGCGACGGGTGGAAGAACCTTTCGGCCTCGTCAATGGTGGTAATGCCACGCTCCATCAGCAACTCGCTGATAGGCTGACAGTTGGCGAAGCGTTTGTCAAGCTCCGTCTCCTGTTTCTGCTGCTTGGATGTAAGGGGCACATAATTCCATGTCCTTGTCATTTATGTTGTTTTTTTATTTCCTCTTCGGTATGGCGGTCATTGGGAGACGGTGGCTCCCCAGACCGCAAAAGTGACGCCGGTCCGAAACAAGGTGTCGTCGGGGTTACATGGTCTATTCGCGTCCTGTCATGCCAAGAAAAGAGGTCAGACAAGGATGTCGGGGATGCTTTTACATGCAGGTTATCCCGTGTAGTTCCGTATTAGATTATGTTGATGATAATTTACGGAGGTCCGGATGTGTAAGGCCGTTGCTTATATTGTGTTGCTTCGTGACGGTACTTTTCGCAAATTTAGCAAAAAAATCCTCTATATTCCCTATCGGTTGTGTTAGAAACTCTTAAAGGTTCCGTAATAAATGGCAATCCCGCGCCAAACCTGTCGAGGGGGGGCATGGCGCGGGATGCGTGTGTATGTCTTTATACGGTGTGTTGGCGGCGACTTATTTCACCACTACAAACTCTGCCGATGGGGAGTGTCCGTAGACGTTGCCGTTGCGTATGATTACATTGGCTTTGTAGCGGCCGTCGGGAACCTTGTTGCCGGCGTTGTCTGTCAAGTCCCATGTGCCGGCAGCCCCGACACCGTGTGCGGTATATACGGTGTTGCCTGACATGTCGCGTATCACGAGAGTCAGCTCGGCTTGCTCAGGCACTGTGAGGTCTGTGATGCTGTAGCTCATCATGTCGCGAGCGGGGTCGTCCTCTACCGTGAGGGTCGCGTTGAGGTCGGTGCTTATGACGGTGAAGTCGATACTCTCGGATGCGGTGTTGCCGGCGTTGTCGCTGACTGTCAGGCTGAGGGTGTGCCGTCCGTCGGCAAGGTCTGACAGCGGGTAGACGAGTGCCATGCCGTTGTCGGCTGAAGGGGTCATGTGTGACAGCACGTTCTGGAGCTCTGTAGTCCCGTCAAGTACAAGGCGGAGGTTGTTGCTGAGAGCGTCCGATACGTCTATGCCGGTCAGGGCATCTGTCACCGTCGCGTACACCACCGGATTGGATGAGACTGCTGCGCCTGCGCTGAATGTTTCGGCGTTGTCGAGATACATGCTTGCAATCGTCGGGGCTTCGGTGTCGGATGATTCCGGGTCATTCTCGGCTTTGACAGAGAGCGACTTCGATACTCCTGTCGCTACCATGTCTTTGCCGGAAGATATGGCGTAGACGCTGATACGGTTGCAGATGCCTGGGAGATTGCCTGGAGGCATGGTAAACGAGGCTTCGAAAATGCCGTCTTTTACGGGAACCGTGAATTTGGCTATCTGGGAGTCGTCCCATTCCATTGCCATCTTGCTGAGAGTGGAGCGTTCGGGCCCGTCAAGCACTGTGATGGTCGCAGTGCCGTCGAATCCTGAGTCTGCTGTGTCGTCGCCGATGGCGGCGATGTGCCCTTTGAGCGTGACAGTGCTGTAAGGCTCGACGATGGTGCTACCTTCGTCATCGTCGGATGTGGAGGGCTGTCTGCCGGCGATTTCGTCGAGTACAGCCTTGTGGGTGAGTCCTATGACAGGGAGGGCAGGGTCGCCTGCAAGGACGTAGCATCCCGAATTGACAGTCAGGTTTTCATAGCTGCTGGCGGCCATGTTGTTGTCGCGCATGAGTGTGCGTTTGGCTGCGCGGTACACGTCCCCTATATACATCCCGGACTTTGCTGAATACAGGCGGTTGATGACCTCCTGCACCAGCATGGTGTTTTGTGTCGGGAACACTTCGCGGCATGCGGCCACTACTGCCATCATTCCGCCGCCTGATTTGGTGATGAAGTTATGGACCAGACTGTTGTTATACCAATCATATGTGAATGTCGAACAGGTGCCGAGAGCTGCAAAGGGCTTATGGTCGTAGTATGTCGACGCAATCAGCTGGTTGTTCCATACCGGGAATACGCTCTCGAAAGCTTCGGCGCGGGAGTGGCCTAAATATGAGAAGAAGTACGCGCCGGCGTTGAGCGAGGCGGCTATGTCCGAATGTACCTGGTCTTCACGGTTGTCGTTGCCGCTGTCATACAGCTCGGTATATATATTGTCGATTATACCGGCCGGATTGGCTGCTGCGGCCGTGGTGCGCGCTTCGTAGGCATCTTCGGTAAACTGCCGGCTCGCATCGCCCAGCATGGTCAGGCGGTTGAACCTGTCCGATTCGCCTGGGAAATTCTTGAGGTAGTCGCCGATTTTGTCCACGGCCTGGTCTGCGTCGGCCTGGGTCAAGGCATCTATTATGCCCACGGCCACGCTTGCGTAGGTCTGGTGGGCGCGGTCGCCGACGAAGTCGTCGTTGACTATGCCGAAGTAGTCGGCAAGTGCGTAGTTGCCCGTGACGACGTTTGTCAGGAACGGGTCTTCGGCTTGATATGTCAGCAGGTATCCGTTGCCGGGAGCGGCCATGTGCACATTGTCATATGACATGGGACCGAAGAGGAGCATGTAGCGGAATGTGCTTTTGTCGTCTACGATGGTGCGGTTGCCGTTGCTGTCGTAATGCCATATGTTCTCGTCGTCGTATTGGTAGCTGGCATCGCTGCTGCGTCCGCGTTCAAAGAGCATTTTGGCAAACAGACGGTAGGCCATGGCATGTGGTGTGCCGGATGAAAATTCGTTGATGATCTGGTCATGCGTGACGACTTTGACATCCATGCCCTGATACTCGCGGTGCAGGTCTGCGAGCTTTTGGGCCTGTGGTTTGAAAGCGTCTACAGTGACGATGAGCATTGTCGGCACGGATGAGCCGCCGGTGCCGATGGCATGGAGATTCTGAGGCTCGACCGTTCCTGCCATTTCGGGGATATACTGCGTCTTCGAGGGGTCAAATGCGATGAGCTGGCGGCATCCTGCCACGTCCTGGGTGCGGAAGTCGTAATTCCAGGCTGAAGAGGTCGATGTGGGCTGGATACGGGCGATGTTTGACGGGACGGACACGTCCCATACTATAGGTGCGGCTGAGAGTGTAGCTTCAGGCATGGAGCCGGAGGCTGGAATTTTTTTGGATAGCGCGAGGCCGGTGTTGGCGGTGTCGAAAGTGTTGACATACATCAGCATCTGGGCATCGCGGAGGTAATTCTTGCGAGTGTACAGCACCATTTCGTCATGACGGGCTATCCAGTTGCTCAACGTATGGGCTGTCCCTCCGTCAGTGTTTGGGGTCTCCACATTTATTACGATAGGATTGGAGAGCGCCGAAGCATCGGCCCCGGAGGGTATGATGACTTTGAAGCTGACATTGCTCCAGTTGGTATATCCGTGGTAGCGGTAGAGATCGGACTGTGCGTGGGCGTTGGAGACGGTGGTGGTCTCTATGTCTGAAACCTGCACATCGCTGACACCCGCCATGGCTGGGGTCAGCTTGAAAGTGGAGCTTGGGTTGCGGGTGCTTTCGAATCCGTAACGGATGTTGAGGTTGCAGCGAGAGGCGGTATTGCGGTCAGGGTCTGTAATCTCAAACCGGTATGAAAGCTTGTCTGTGCTTTTTCCGCCGATATAGAACACTCCGCCGTGTTCGGGATGCGATTCGCGCCAGCGCGAGTACTGGGCCGATATGTGTGTCGCCGGCCATTTGCCCGAACTTTTGGAGTACACTTCGGTCATGCGGTCATCCGTCCCGGTCAGGGCATCGGTCAGAATATAATAGGTATGATTGCTGTAACGGTTTTCCGATATGCTGAATGTCGGCTTCTTGGGGTAGGTGGCATCGGATGTGACAGAGATTTGGTAGATGCCGGGGTTGTAGAAAAACAGTTTCGCATTGTCGCCGCTGCCGGTCCTGTAGGTTTTTATAATCCCCAGGTCGTCGGGTGTGCCTGTATCGAGCTTGTTGTCGTGGAGTTCGTTGGTGTTGAAGCCTAATATGCGTACATTGCTGATCGACGGAAATCCCCAGTCGCGCAGCTGTGCTGCAGTAATCTGCTGCACTCCGGCCTTATCGCATCGGATTTTCACGTATCTGCCTCCTGGAATGGACAGCTTTGAAGATTGAGCGAAATGTGACTTGTCTACCGTGGCTGCCGAGACGGACGCTGTCGGCAAGGCTGCCGCTGTCAGTATAAATGCGCAAGATAGATTGAATAACTTTTGCAATAACATTGGTTGTAATGTCGTATATACGTGTGTTGTAATCGTTCTCCCGTAAGGGACCTGTAGTCGAATCATTTGATTTTTACTCTTATGGCTTCCTCCTCTCCGATGCTGCCTTCGATTATGTCATCGGGAGCTATGGGAAGTCTAACCGCGCTTAGCATCGGGATTATTACATCGCCTGTCTTGAGAGTGATGTAGCGTGATGCGGCCGATAAGGTGTCCTCTAAGGCTATGTCGCCGGGAGTCCACTGAGCCTGTGTCTGTCCGGCAGAAATGGCCAGCGGTGAGTCCAGACGAGGCTGCTGCCAGCGGCCGAGAGTCAAGGCCCCGTCAAAAGTCGACAGCAGGCCTGTCGGCTGTCCGTTGCCTTGGAGATGGTGCAGCAACTCCACCGGCACAGCCCATGCCCCGAGGGTCATGCCGTCTATATACCGTCCGGCAAACCGGGGTGAGATGTTTTTGCCGAGACGGCCTATGCGGTATGCCGGGCCGATGGCCAGTTCCCATGAACTCTCGAAAGGTGGGAGGAACACCGGCATCCCTGACGGAGTTACCGCCGAGTCGGGGATAAGCGTGAACAGGGGTGGCTGTGCCACTTTTAATCCTGGATGACGGCTGAATACGATTGCTTTCATCGGCCGCTGCCCTCCGCAGCTCCTCAGGCGGCGGATCCACCGCCTGAAATCTTGAGTTTGTGGTACATGACTGCAAGATGGGCATAGATGGATGTATCTTGCACTACTATGTCATCCCGGCTGACGATGCGGCACGGGGTGAAGTTCCACAGTGCGCGTATGCCGGCAGCTACCATCTGGTCTGCTACAGCCTGCGCATGTTCCACGGGGACTGCGAGTATGCCTATCTCCGCATGGAAGTCGCTGACAAGGTCGGCAAGCTGCTCGGGGAAATACACATTGATACCGGCACGTTGGTTGCCGGCCACTGACGGGTCGGTGTCTATGCCGGCCACGATACGCAGCCCGAAACGCTGCAATCCGCCGTCGGCGATGAGTGCCGACCCGAGGCTGCCCACACCCGCCATGATGGCATTGTGGCTTTCGCGGAATCCGAGGAATTCTCCCAGCCGCGATGCCAGGGCCTTGACCTCGTAACCGATGCGCGTCTTGCCCTTGATGCCGAGATATGACAGGTCTTTGGCTATCTGAGAGGCATCCACATTGATCTGGCGGGATATTGCTGTAGACGACACGAACTCAACCCCGTTGGAGTGGAGACGGTCTATGTATGCCAGATACCATGGCAGTCTGCTTAATGTAGGCTGCGGAAGCGGGTCGTGGCGGATTGGATTCTGCGGTGTCATAAAGTCCACAAAATTACGCTTTTAATCGGTTATAACAAAGGGCTTTGGACGGATTTAAACAGAATTTGCATTTGCTCGCTGCGGTAGGCTGCGGTTTTGTGTACCTGCGGACAGGGGCGGTCGGCGAGGGTGGTGAGACTCCCCGATATGTCGCGCCGCCGCATACGCCCCTGCGGTATGATGGCATGGCCTATTCGCGGCCTCTGACAGCGAGTTTGCGTGATTCGGAGGTGTATTTATCCCCGTCAGGCATGGATATGGAGGCTCTGTAGACGTAGATACCGGCAGCTATGCGTGACCCGGCATTCGTGGTCATGTCCCAGGATATGGGTTCGGTCATGTTGCCGTCGCTGTATACTTGCTTGCTGGTTACCCATACCCTGCGCCCTCCGAGGTCGAATACTTCGATTTCTACGTCCAGATCCTTGTCGGGACGGTCATGTGTGACATAGAATAGTGTCTCGGATGATGCGCTTGTCAGAGCATACACATCGATGAGGTCGGGGGCTGCAGTGTCGTCTACCCAGAATTCTATGGTACGGTCGGTACTGTTGCCGGTGTTGTCATACACGGTGAGTGTGGCGGTATGGCCTCCTCCCGAAAGCCCGGAGAGGGGATAGGCCAGCGAGCCGCCCGATGTCGAAGCAAAGTCGGGGCGGAAATAGTCGGTCAGGTCCGACAGCACACGGTAGCCGTCGAGCGTTAAAGTCATGGTGTGGCCGACACCGCCGCTGCCGAGGTTGATGGCAAGATTGTCGTAGGTATGGGCATACAGGGTGGGGTTGGCATCCACCGTTGTCCCGTCGGTGAAGTCGGCTCTGTTGAGATACATGGTGTCGATTACCGGGGGTACGTCGTCCGATGTCTCGGGCTTGAACCCTGAGATGGTAAAGTCGGAAAACCCTCCTAATGCGTCGCGTTCGCCCTGTGCGTCCACTGCGTACATGCTGATGAGGCCCGGACGGTTGTTGTTGGCGATGTCTATCGGTACGAGCATGTCGAGTTCCCAGCGTCCGTCGCGTACCGCCGCGCGGGCTTTGCTTAGCACGGGACCCTGCACTTCGTAAGTCTTTGTGACTGAAACGTTAGCGTCCTGGGCCAATGTGGTCATGTCGGTCTTGGAGTCGTAGAGGGTGACCTCTATCTCGCCGTTGAAGTCGTTGAGGGATTCGCCGGAAGTGGTGGTTATGCTTCCTTCCAACCTTATGTGAGAGCCGCCTTCGAGATACGGCGGTTCTTGCGCTCCCCCTATGGCTATGTCGTTGCCGTCCGTGACATCTGTGAGGGCTGCCAGATCCACTGCATATGAGGGTATGCTCTGTATCATGGCGGGGTCGCCTATGAGTATGTACACTTTGGCCTCGAAGCAGTTGTTGAAGTCGTTTTTCGTCTTTTGGAATACTTCGCCCACAGTCATGGCTCGACCCGAAGCGTGCGAGCGGCCGATGTTGCTGCTGAGGTACTTGACGAACTCTCCGTTGTGGTATATGGCGGCACTGCGGGTGGTGGCGATTACCGACACCGGACCCTGGGTGTTGCGCCACATCATCTCGGCTCCTGACAGGTTAGGGCCGTCGATCTGCGAATAATGGCAGCTCGCCGACACAACTATCGGTTTCCGGCGCAGCGACATCGACTGGACATAACTCGTGGGCATGATACCTGACCCTCCCCACACGGTCTGTGAAGAGTGTCCTATGTAAATCATCCACGCAGTGCCTTCTTGCAGTTTGTTTTTTACTACCTGCAAAGCCTTGGCGGCCATGCCGTTTTCAAGTTTGTAAAAGTCGAGGTATGCCTTTGTGGTCAGCAGCGCATTGCCGACGCCTGGGTTCTGGGGGTCGGACGGAGATGTCCATGCCAAGGCTTTTGAGGCGGCTTCGGCATCTTCCTGGAAGTCTATCGTGTTGCGGCTGAGGTCGGTTATGTACATTATGTTGCCGCGCCATGCCGAGTGTGTGTTGAGGCCGGTCTCGTAGTCGATTATTTTCTTGACAGTCTCAGCCGCCATCTCGCGGGTGGTCACAGGAAGCCGGCCCACAGCTATACACATAGCCGATGTGCCAGTCTGGCGCATGGTGGTAGAACCGTCCTGAAGCATCCCGAATACATCGTCGGTGTGCAGGCTCTGGTTGAACTCCACCAATCCCAGCGTGTCGGACCAAGCCGGCATCGCCGGATATGCACATTCACCGAGACTGGAGTTCTGGGTCTTGCGGCGGTAGTCCCATGTGGGACGGCCCATTATCAGGGCATATTTCAGTTTGTTGTCGTCGCGGTCATAAAACATCTTGAGCAGCCTGCGCATTGCCTGTATGTCGGGTGTGCCGGAGCTGAACTCATTATATACTTCGTCGAGGTTTGTCACTACGACATCCAATCCTTGTTTCTGCTTGCGGTATGCCGCCAGGTCGCATGCTTCGCTATACCACTGGGGAAGCGTGAATATGACCATGTCGGGGGTGGCGAGGGCATGAAGATTCTGGTTTGCCGTGTAGCCGATGATTTCGGGTCGGGGCAGCCCGTCGGCAGTCCGCCATGCCACGTAACGCCTCCAGGCATGGCCGGTAGGATAGTACCACCGGATGCGGTCACCGTCGGCCTGGGCGTTGAGCCGGGTGTAGCTGCGTGGATCCGACACGTCCCACACTCTGACCGATTCGTCGGCTGCTGCAAGCACTGCGTCAGGCGACTGGAGGGTGAAGTTGAGCGTGTTGCCTTCGAGTTTGAGGTATCGGAGATAGCTGACTTCGATGTAGTGGAGATTGGCCTTGTCGATGTTCGACGACTGGTCGCACGTTACGGTCACATTCAGGCTTTCCGCGCCGAATGTGGGCGATGAGGAGAACTGTCCGGTGCCCATCACGCCGTAGACATGGCTTTCGGTGCTCGACTGCCGGGCTGAGAATGTGCCTCCTGTGAAGTCATCTGAATCGGTCTTGACCTCGAATTTGGTCTGATATGCACTGACTGTGGAGTGGTGGAACGCAGAGACCCGCATGAGCACTTTGTTTCCGGCAGATTCTTTCACGATGCCGGGGAGGTCGAAGTGTACGGTCACTCCGTCGTTGCCTTTTAGACTTTCGCCGAAATAGACATGGCCGCTGTAGCTCGCCGATTCCTGCTCGAGGTGGTGCAGGAGGTTGTCACGGAAGTAGGTAGTCGCGGTCGCAGAGCTGCCTGGCGGTGTGGATGTGTCTTTGACGGGAGTGTTGCGGACTTCGTCGTTTTCGGTCACGAAGTAGTACGCTACATCGCTGAAAGCGTTGATTCGGTGGCTGGCGGCTGCATTGTCTGTGGCCTGGGACCATGCCACGGGTCCGCGGGCATAAAACACCACGCCCTGGCCGGTTAGCTCGGAAGGCGATTGTGGGAGGTCGTCGATTACAAATTCCGGACTCAGCTTCTCGTGGAGCTGCTCTCCGCCGTAACCGTATATTTTCACTTTCGACGGATCTGAAAAGCCCATCTGGCGTATCTGGTCGTTGGTCAGGCAGTAGACCCCGGAGGCTCTTACGCCGATTTTGTACCATGTGCCGGATGACAGACGGCTGTTGTCGGCAAATTCAAACTGCGTGGCTCCTGTCGCCGGCAGCGCATATGCCAGAAATATAAGTGAAAGCAGTAGGGCGGATATGTTGGCTTGTATGTGTCGTAGCAAGAATTTCATACTCTTTATATAACGCCGGTGTATCCCTGTTTATTGTGTCAGTCAAGCTCCATAAGCCACCGTTCCCAGTCGGCGGCGGAGCCGTTGAAAGTGTTGATGTCTACCTTGCCGTTGACTCCGTTGACGTGTCCTACGTGGCTGAACTGCCACAGCTTCATATTCCCTGAGTCTGGCACCCCGGTGAACGAGCACAGCCATAATGGGTAATGGGCGAACTGCTGGCTGAAAAACTTCTCGAATCCGTCCTTGTTGCTGTACAGCATCACTGTGTAGCCGTGGGCTTCGAGTGTGTTCATCATGGCCTGGAGCCGAGTCAGGATGTCGTGCGTAGTGTGGTCGCGTGGATTGCTCCATTCCTCTACGTCGATTGCCACCGGCAGGTCGAGATGCCTCCCCCTGATGCTGTGCATAAGGTTGAGTGCCTGCATGTATCCGCCGACATCGAACCTGAAGAAGTGGTAGACACCCACTTTCAGTCCGGCTTTGCGCGCCTTGCGGTAGTTTGCGGTGAAGTTCTTGTCTTTGAATGTGGCTCCTTCGGTGGCTTTGATAATCACGAATTGCATCCCCGCCGCTGCTACTTTGTCGAAATCCACAGCTCCGTTGTGGGCTGATATGTCGATGCCTCTTACGGGGTATTCGGCGACGGAAGGGGAGACTATCACGGCTTCTCGCCACCACATGTAGTAGGCGCACACTGCTCCAGCCATAGCTGCCAGCAGCAGTGCCAGCAGTGCCACTATCGTGCGCAGCCGCATCAGGCGTATGCGCATCGTTATCTTGTGTAATATGGCTTTTGCCGTAATCACCGTGTAGCAAAGAAGAACTCTTGTAAATATAAAAAAACGAAAAAGCCGCCACTAAAACTCTCCGCTCTAAGCGGAGAGATGTGGTAGCTATTTCGAGATTAGAGTTGTATCCTCTAAAAAATGTCTGCTTGTTTCGGCAGATTACTTAACTACGGCAGCAGAGTCAGCTACTACGGCAGCAGAGTCAGCTACTGCGGCAGCAGAGTCAGCGGGAGCAGCAACTTCTTCGATAGCAACTTCTTCTACGGCTACAGTGTCAGCAGCTTCAGCAGCCTTGTCAGAGTTACCGCAAGCGGCAAACATAGAAGCACCGAAAGAAACAGCGAGGAGATAAACTAACTTTTTCATTTTCTTTTTTTGATTAAATAATAAAACAAATTTGTTTAGCTTCAAAAACGTTGCAAAGGTATGCCAAAAAGTTGGATTAGCAAATTTTTTTTATGGTTTTTTTGCCCTGACTTCGGATTTTCTCAAAAAAATCATAATTATTGTGTCGGAATCTGCATGTTTTTAACGTTTCTGTGCCATTACGATATCGTTGGCCATCTTGACGGCGATATTGATGTTGTCACAGATGTGGTCTTTGCCCAGCAGGCGGTCTATATTGGCATGCTCGAGGGTTTCGCGTACCTTGGGCACTACGCCTGACAGCACTACGTGGATGCCCTCCTGCTGCGACGACTGGATGAGCGTCTCGAGGTTGTGGATGCCCGTGGAGTCGATAAACGGCACGAGCCGCATACGGATGATGCGGACCACGGGGCGTTCGCTCTGTCCCACGCCACCGATGCCGTCGCGCATGAGTTCGTCAAATTTTGTGGCCACGCCGAAGAAAAACGGGCCTTCGATTTCGTAGACCGACACTCCGGGGAGTATGTCGAGCACCTCGTGGGCAGAGGTCTCGGTGCCTTCGGCTATGTCGAGCTGTTCGCTGTAGACGCGTATCTGGGTGTTTTCGGTCACACGGCGCAAGAAGAGGATGATGGCCAGCAGCAGCCCTATTTCTATGGCGATGGTCAGGTCGAAGATGACGGTCAGCAGGAATGTGACCACAAGCACCGAGATGTCGCTTTTGGGGTTCTTGAATATGGAGCGTATCGTGCGCCATCCGCTCATGTTGTAGCTGACCACTATCAGCACAGCGGCTAAGCATGCCATGGGTATCTGGTTGATGAGCGGCATGAGGAACAGGAATATCAGCAGCAGCACTATGGCGTGGACCACTCCGGCCACGGGCGTGCGGCCTCCGTTGGTGATGTTGGTCATGGTGCGGGCTATGGCTCCGGTGACGGGGATGCCGCCGAAAAACGGGACGACCACGTTGGCTATGCCCTGGCCGATGAGTTCGGTGTTGGAATTGGTGCGGCTTCCTGTCACGCCGTCGGCGACGGTGGCTGAGAGCAGGCTTTCAATCGCTCCGAGTATCGCGATAGTAAATGCCGAGGGGAGGAGCATGTTGATGGTATTCATCGACAGTGTGAATCCGTGGGGCTGGGGAATGTCCGTAGCCATTTTGCCGAAACGGTCACCGATGGTCTCCACGCCCCATTCGGGGGCGAAGCCTTTGATTATCCACACTGCCGCCGACACGATGATGATGGCAATCAGTGCGCCGGGAAGCCTTTTCGACACCTTGGGGGTCAGGATTATGATGAGCAGAGACGCGGCTCCGACCACCAATGTGGGCAGGTCGACATTTCCGAGGTTCTGGAAATACGCGCCCCATTTGGGCAGGAAGGCGGCGGGGACATCCTTCAGTCCGAGCCCGAGGAAGTCGTTGATCTGAGTGGAGAAGATAGTCAGCGCGATACCTGCGGTAAATCCGACTACTATCGGATAGGGGATGAACTTGATAACCGTCCCGAGGTGGAAGAGTCCCAGGAGTATCAGTATCAGGCCGGCCATCAAGGTCGCCACGGCGAGCCCTTCAAGGCCGAAATTGGCAATGATGCTGTAGACGATGACTATGAATGCGCCAGTCGGGCCGCCGATTTGCACCGAGCAGCCTCCGAGTGCGCTTACCAGGAAACCGCCGATGATGGCGGTGATCAGGCCGATTGTGGGGCTTACGCCGCTGGCTATGCCGAATGCGATTGCGAGCGGCAGCGCGACTATGCCGACGACTATGCCGGCGATGAGGTCGTCTTTAAGCCGTGAGGCCGAGTAGCCCTTGAGCATTGTCAGCAGCTTGGGCTGGAAATCGATTGTACCCGATAATTTCATTTCTTTTCTCTTGTGTAATCTTTTTTACCTTTTCTTTGCGCCGCCATGTCGGATGGAGACACATTATATAATAGAGTCTGATAATGCCAGGATGGGCAAGGATACTCCAAGCATTAGGAGGTGTAGCCTCTTGGGATGCCGTGTCGCGCGGCGGTAGCGGAGAGAGAATGCTGTTAAAAAATCGCAAAATGAGAGTGCAAATTTAGCAAATTTTCACGAAAAAGACATAGGCTTGCCCACAAAATCCGATTTGGTTTCCGGCAGTGTCCGGCGAATCTTATAAATCTTATACGGCTCACTTATGCGGCCTTATCTTGCGCGGATATATACGAAAAATGCGATGGCCTCACGGCTACCGCATTCTCGCGCTTCAGGATGGGCTTGAACCAACGACCCCCTG
>ULOI01052250.1_pt1 | contig 16361 bp, 32 predicted proteins | sample 1952231 | NCBI WGS metagenome assembly ULOI01 (sample SAMEA4835593, study PRJEB28245) | human gut metagenome | biome: gut microbiome; material: fecal sample | place: Denmark | collected 2008
AGAGAATTGATTTATGTTCACATAAATACTTTTTTAGAGGACATCAAAGGCAAAGTTTTTTTATAAAAATTGTAAGGTTATGGCAACAGCAACATTTGTAAAATCAGCAAGGAAGGATATTTATTCTTGCGGTAAGCGTGTAGAATTAGTACATCAAAAAGGTAACACGCAGGTGAAAAGTATTCTAAGATCGACAGAACTCAACCGAGAGATGAGAATGATTCTATCTTAATTCATAAAGGTGAATCATATTGGACTTGGTGTTTCATGAATCAATCTCCTAATTATTCAAGAACGAAGCCTAGACCTTCACAGTTGACAAATTCTTCTTTTTTATCAACATATTATAACATTCAAGAACAGATAGAAGATTTCAACGCTTCGGAGCCTGAGGAAGTAGAAGAATTTGTTCAAGATATCATATCTCAATTAGAGGAGCTTAGAGATCAATGTCAAGATAGCCTTGATAATATGCCCGAGTCTCTTCAAGATTCTGATACGGGTCAGCTTCTTCAGGAAAGGATTGATGAGTGTGAAAGCCTTATCTCTGATTTTGAGAATATAGATACAGAATATTGTGAAGATGATACTGCTGAAGATGATGAGGTAGAAGAGGATGAAGCAGACGCAGAAGATGATGCAAAGGAAGAGTGGCTAGAAAATGTTATAGCGGAAATTCAAGATGTTTCATTTAATTTGTGAAATATGGAAGACATCAATAAAAAAGCAAACGAAGATGAGCTCAATAAGGCTCATGAGGAGATAGGGAAGACTCCTAGAAAGTTCATCCCAGTACCAAAAACTAAAAATCAAAATGAAGATGGAGAACAAGAATCAAATCCCTCAAAATCTCGAAAAGGGAATGAGAGTTAAAGCTATCTGCATGGGGAAGCTAGTAGGCGATTACATAGTAGATAGAGTTGACGCAGGCAAAGCGTATCTGCTCGTTAGAGGAGATGTAAGTAAGAAGACGAGTAAAGTTGTTTCATCTAGTATTAACTCTCGTAACGGAGCTGTAGAATGCCTCGAGGGGAATACTATTCAATGTACTGAGTATTATTATGAGAGCTGATTTCACTCCAGAAAGAATAGAAGAATTATCAAGTGGTGAGATTTTTGTTTTTGGCTCAAATCTAAATGGTAATCATTATGGCGGTGCCGCAAGGATAGCTTATGAAAAGTTTGGAGCAGAATGGGGTGTTGCTGAGGGTTTGAGTGGTAATACATATGCTATCCCAACGCTTGATAAGGAAATGCAACCTGTTTCAGAAACAGATTTGTTTAATAGCTTCCGTTCGTTCATAGCGGTTATCAAGCAACATCCAGATTTAACATTCTACTTAACAAAGATAGGGTGCGGAATAGCAGGGTGGAACATTGAATCCGTAAGGAAACTTCTTTGGGAAGCAATTCATGAAGAAAGCGGTAATAAGGTTCCTAATAATCTTGTAATGCCGTATGAATTCTATTATGAGCGAAGTGAGCGGAATAAGAATCGATCTCGGTACGGACTTTATAAGCTACCATCAGATGTACTGTTGAAACATTCTCAGCGTGAAGTCGGGGAGTTAAAAGCCTACATAGATGAGTTGGAGCATAACATTAAAGAATTAAGGAAGCAACTCCAAAAACAGCAAGAAAAATTTAATAAGTATAAAAAGCAAAATTCTCAAAAGATAGATATTTCCGCTTTACATGAAGCAGCTCATAGGGTGAAGAGCGAGGAGATGTACAAGGGAATGAAGTCTCAAAATAAAAAATTGCGTAATGAGTTAAAAATGCTTCGCAAGTCTAAAAACGAATTATTACATAAAATGGCTCAAGTAGGTTATATGAAGAAAAATGAATTATTAAAGGCTCTTGAGGAAGAAAGACTTCGTAGAGAGCAACTTGGTAACCTAGCTTCTTCAGCGGTTACAGAGGAAGAGCGTGAAAGATATCACAACGAAATCGTAGATTGTGAGTCAGTGATTCAATCATTAGAGGAAGATCTGAAAATGTACGGATTAGTGTTTATTTCCTTACATAAGCGTATTATTCATTGCGGTATCGGTGTTTTTTGCTAGAATTCGCTAATGCCGCAATAATAGCACGATAAACCGCAATTATTAAATAAGGTAAAAACAATAAACAGCAAACAAGATGGGTAATTTTAAGGATATTCAAATTCCTGATGGTGTAGTAAATGTTGCTGAGTATAAAAAGATGCTAGCGTTAAAACAGCATCCAAAACTTCAAAATACTATCTACATAAGTAGCGAGGGAGACGAAATAAATATAGCTATGCTTCCTCATAGATTGAAGAGGTTTATAGAACATCTCAGTCCACAGGAACAAGAGTCAATCATGACTATGAAAAGCGAATATAACAGGATTCGCGCAAAGATTACAACTGCACATAATCTTGCTTTTGGAAAAGCAGGATGCTATGGAGGCAAGAAGAAAGATGAGTTAGTAAAATATCAGCTATCCCCATTTGAAGAAGACATAATTGAGCTGTTAGGCAGAATGTTCACAGTTAGTGAGGTAGTTCGTATAATGGGTGAAGATAATGGGGTAATTGTAAATGAGGACGATGTTAAAGATGTTCTAAAAAGACATATTTCAGAGATTGAGCGTAAGCGTGAAGAATTCCGAAATAAGGTTACGGATGTTCGTCTGTATAACAAGAGACCAAGGCTTGAAGAGTTAGCTTGGATGTATAGTAAGATGAAGATGCGCTATGTGGCATTAAATAGCGTAGATGCTTACAACTGTATGTTAAGGACTCTTGAACAAATCCGCAAGGAAGCTGAGGGTGATGTTTTGACCCTGAATGGAGCGTTAGATGTGAACATCGAGGTAACTATTCAGGAACACATTCAGGCTGAAATTCTCAAAACAATTAACTTGAAAGAGATTATTTTAGGTAGAGTTGCAGCACGAATGAATTATGATCCTGCTAAACTGATTGCCGGACTTCACAATAGTTATTATGCGAAGTTTGTTGAAATTGGTGGAGATTTTGACGAAACAGCAGAAATGCATTATCCTAGTGCCAGTGCTTACGACTTTGCTCAAATTGAACGAAATGCTGATGCTACCGCTATGGACATGACTCCTGAAGAACTTCCCCAGGAACAGAAGAGTTCCGCACAGAACATAAAAGACTTGTTCTTAGCTAAAATCCGTAAACAAAAGAAAGAAATGGAGTCTCGTCAGGCAATTTGGCAACACATGGCACGAGAAGAGAATGAAGCAGATGAGCAGACTGGCGTTGATGAACCTATTAAGCGAGGAAAGGGTAGAGCGAAAGATGAGCAATTGCCTAGTAAAACTGTAGATGGTAAGCGTAAGACTGCTAAGAAAGAATATTACAGCGGAGAGAAAAAGAAATAACAAAGTTATACTATGATGTGGTTCGTTGAAACTTTTAGGAACGCTTGTTTGGACACGGGTTCGATTCCCGTCACCTCCACAAAATCGTTTTCCTGTTCGATAAAATAGGATGGTGGAGTTGGGTGTGAGTTGCCTTGGTATGGCCATTTCGTCTATCGGTTAGGACGCAAGATTTTCATTCTTGAAAGAGGGGTTCGACTCCCTATTGGCTACTATGGGGGTGTTTGGTTTTGACAGCGAGTAAGTATGATTAGTGGAGAATTACAAGTCAATTAAATGGCAAAAACATTTTCAACGCTATCCGTAACAAGGTTATGGGATTAGCACAGCGAGTTGCAATGCCTCAAATGGCAATGGCAGCGTAAGCGGAGGGGCAGAGACGCTTTGCGACTCCGCCCCTTTTGTTTTAGCAAGGTTATTATACACATAAACTGTAAATAAAATGGGTAAACAAGAGAAAATAATGTACGAACATTCTCAGGAAGCTCAATATCTTTTTGAGACATGTAATTTTGACAACACCTTCACTCGTTGGCGCACTACTGTAGAAGTTTTAGGTGAAACAGTGAAGAGCTATCTTATCAGATTAAAAGAACCTATCAGAAATCATTGCGTAGGCGATCAAATCTGGGTTATGAAGAAAAAGGTACGCCACCTGAGCGTTCCCTTGGATACAAGACATTATTGGTTCAATAATTTTGAAAGCAGGGAACTAAATATAGAAAATTAGCAAAAAGTTTTAATTTTTCTTTGCCGTTTCAAAAATAAGTAGTAATTTCGTACCAGAATAGTAAATCAAATTGTGAATAAAATGGAGACTAACTCATTAATCAAACAGATTGAACAATTGAGAGACCTAGTGTCTAACAGTCGTCAAGTTCAGTGGTATGAAGATCTACTTAAAGTAGCTAAACTAGTAACTGTTTCACTAATTTCTGAGGTTCTCTCAGAAGAACAGATTCAATACATTAAAGACAATATTCAATTAAGGAAAAAGGAGTGTTATAGACACGCTACTTTATTCTGCTTACACATCCCCAACTCTGTTTATGTAGAGGGGCAGTTTTCAACTTTTGGTCTGCCTATTGAACACGCATTTAACAAGGTTGGGGATAAATATGTAGATATAACAGCGGAGCTAGTACTCGGTGAAGATGTTAGCAAGTTAGAATACATTTCGTGGGGAGAGTACGACATTGATCTGGTAAGTAAGATAATAACAGACCGAGGATATTATGGCGACATATATCGTCAACTTTATGTAGAAAATTTGAAATAGCGTTATGGCAAAGATTTATAAAACAAATGGCGAAATTGTAGACATTGAGCCAAAGAACGGAAAGGATTTTCAGCTTAAAGAGTTGAATGACATTGTAGGCGGTTACATTGAATTAGTAACACTCACTAATGACGAGTTTATGGTTGTTAATGAGGAAGGAAAGATTATGGGGCTTCCTGTGAATGCTAACGCTACAGAAATATATCACAGAGAGGTTGGCCGTTGGGACTATATTGTAGGCGATTGTCTCATTTGTAAAACATCTCAAATACGATGAAGATTAAGGTTTCAATGGCTATCATGAGTCATCTCAGCGATGCTCAGGAGCTTATGATGATAGGCGGTATTGCTCAAGCTAACGAACGCATCAATTTCGCAAAAAGGTTAGTTCTGAAGTATGTTAATACCGATGAAGAAGTAAGTACAGAAGAATTAGATAAATTGTGGCAAGAAAAATAGTTAGCAAAGTTTTTAATAACAAATCGTAAATAAAATTGTAAAGTTATGGCAACAAATCGTAAAACAAAGGCTAGAAGAATCAATGTAATAGTTTGGTTAGTAATAGCGGTATCTCTCATGATATGCGTATACAACGCATGGAGTCAGAATGGTCCGTACACACTCTTCAGTTTCATAGCTAGTTTAACAGTTCATGGCGGATTTTGTCTCGTAGCAGGAATGATTGTAGATGAGCAGATCGTAAAACATTTCAACAATAAGTAACATGAAACCTAGTAGTCAAGCGGTAGAGGAGTGGGCAAAGAGCGTTGCTTCAAAGAATAAGCGTCCTCTCACAGAAAAGGAAGCGACAGAATTCATTAAGTATTTCATGTCTCAAAAGGATCTTGATGAAGATAAGGAATTGATAGAAATACTTGACCAAAAGAAAGGCGGTTATTCATCAGTTCTCTGGCTCAGGATAAAGTATCGTCACACCTTTTCAATCACACCTAGTTTATGTGTGTATTTAGGCGAAAACATTATCAAGAATTTCGGTATGTCGACGATGATAGCTAACTACCTTCAATACATAGCAAAAGAGAGAGGAATCAAGAAAATAGGTTTTGACGAATGGAGTAGATTTGCGTTCCCTATGGGACACCCAACTGATAAGAGTTGGGAAGAGTTATGGGACGCTCAAAAGCTAGATAGCAAAGCTCGTCAGGAAGACCGCTATCGTTATTGTGACAATGTGCTTGATTATCCTGAATTTATGGAGTCGTTAAAGTTCTAAATCATGAAACACATAAGTGAAATAATCAAACAAATCTTCACACCTAAAAAGGAAGAAGAGCGTGAAAGAAGAGTAAGGTTGATAAGGTGTTTTTCTCCTAGAGAATTCCCTAAAACACCTAAAATTGGAGGATTTTGGGATCCCTTAGAAGTAAGGGAAGCTCATGAGATGGAGAAAATATATAATCATCTCATAGGTTCGTCTGAAGCATATTGGTATAGGTACGCCACTGGATGTTCTATGATATTTGTAACAGAGCGTTTAGGTATGGTGAAAGTGATTTTTCAGAATGAACTTCAATTCTTTGAATTTGCTGTTTATAATAGCGGAGTTCGTTATGATATACACTATCCTCAAACAATGGAAAAGTTCCCTCCGCTTCTCAATTTCCTCACAGAAATAAATGAATACACTAGTAAGTTATATCAAAAAAGATAGGAATCTATGAAAAATTTAGTCACAGCAAATCAGTCTCACATTGAAGACGCATTTGAAAAGATCAACAAAGTAGCACGCTTCTTGAAGCGAAATGATTTTAATGAATTTGCCGTAGTAGGTAGTTCTGCTCTGCTTGTATGCGGTTTTCCGTTAAATAGAAATGTGGGCGATATAGATGTTGAAGTCATATGCTCACATAAGCGTGAGCAGGTATTCAAGGCTCTTGCTGATGCATACGGAAACAACTTCTATGAGGCACGAGAGGAATATCCTGAAGTTGCTGGTTCTACTCACAAACCTTACATCTTTGAGATTGCCGGAGTAAAGGTAAATGTATGGTGCGTAAAGGAGTTCACACATAGCATGCTCGTAGAAGCCAGAGGAATCCGCTTCTCTACACTTATGTCTACATTATGTAGAAAGATGGCATACAAGAGGAAGAAGGACTCTAGAGACACATTATCGTTCGCGTCTACACTAATAGAAATGAGTAAGTAGGTAATATGGGTTGGTTTAAGTATATCCGTCTATACAGAATAAAAGGCGATATGTTTATTGTTTGCGAGAGTCATAATGAGCCAGTTATGTGGGAGCTTATGAAGGAAAGTAATTTGATTGGTAAAGATTTGTTGAATCATATGAAAGATTAGCTATGAAACGAGATTATATTTACATATTTATCATCTTTTGGCTCTTAATAGGGGTAATTGTGAAACCTAGAGTCAAGGTTGAAGAAAAGATTGTTTATTTAGAAGCTGAAACTGAAATAGTGTACATAGTAACAGCAACAGTTTACCACGCAGTTGAAGGTCAATGTGACGATACTCCGCTAGTTACAGCATGCGGCAAGAATATAAATCCTGAAGATCCCTATGGTCACAGATACCTAGCGGTGAGTCGTGATCTGCTTGATGTATTCCCTTATGGTACAGAAGTAGTCGTGAGCGGGACTGGAGATTATGATGGAATTTGGGTAGTTGCCGACACAATGAATAAGCGTTTCAGCGGTTATATTGATTTCCTCATCAATGAAGACATGAAGGGTGGAAAATGGGATAGTGTGAGAATCAAAAAAGCGATGTAATATGAAGCCAAAAGAATATATTGAGAAATACGGAATTCAAGGCGGTTGGAATCCTAAGAAACAGAAAGAATTTCTTTCAGATTTAACATCCGAGCTTCTTGCATTTTGTGAGTACAATAAAGCGGAAAACAACATCAAGGGATTTGATAATTCGGTTAAGGTAATTCGTATGAAGTGGGATGGTATAAGTAATAAGATCCGGCTTCGGTTTACCAGAAGGAATGTGGCGTTATTTCTATGCTACTGTTATAGTAAAGGTTCGTGAAGAACTTTGCCCTGCTGATGTAGCTCGTCGTGAAAAAGAGCGTGAAGAGCGTGAAGAGCGTAGGGCAGAATGGGAGCGACGCAAGAAAATAAAGGAGCAAGAAAGACTCTTTTTGGGATGAGTTGTATCGTGAAGCCATGTATGAGAGGATTGCGTTGTTAAGCCTATTCCTATCAGATAAGCCAGTATCATCCTTCAATTACATGGGTCTTCCTAGTACGGCAACTGAAGAGGAAATCTGTAAGCGTTATCGTGAAATGAGCCTTGCTTGTCATCCAGATAAAGGCGGTAAACAAGAGGAATTTGTTCTCTTGACTGAACATAAGAATAAGTGTATAAGTTGGGCAAAAAAGAACAAATTTTAATTTTTACCAAAAATTTCTTCGATTTTTCTTTGCCGTTTGCTAAAAAAGCACTACCTTTGTATCAGAATAGTAAGTTAAACTGTAAATAAAATTGGTTATGAAGACAAATTTCACAGATCTTGAAAGGGTAGTTTTGAAGGAAATCGTAGAATCAGCACATGAGTCAGGCGATAACGGAGTTGAATTCCTATTAGACGAGGTAGTAGGCGCAACAGGAATGAGCCAGCGAAGCGTACAAGGTGTTTGCTCAAGTCTTCAGAAAAAGGGTTACATCGACTGTTTCAGCGGTGAGTACTACTTTGACGGAATGATTCATGATAACGCAGAGGAGTGGTATAAGGAAACTTTTACACAGAAGCCTTTGGTTCTCTCAAGAGCATCTCAGCACTATTGGAACAGCAATGGAGGCAATGAGCAGGAGTTAAAGCGTTTGACCGAAAAGTTCATGCCTGCTAGCGGTAGAGCAGAGAACTTGGTAGGTGAAGTGATTCGTGCGGTAAATCGCTTGTATTACGAGTTCTGTAACAACGGCAACGGCAACGCTATGGATTGTCACACTATCCCAGGAGAATGGGTAGAATGTCGAGCATGTTCAGGTAGCGGTACTGTTGAGGAGTATGACGAAGACTCTGATGAGTGGATCTCAAGCGAATGTTGCGATTGTGAGGGAGCTGGCGGTTACTATGAGGATGATGAGGAAGAATACGAACTCAACAGCTTCTATGGTAACTTCATAGAACTCATCCGTCAGTACTTCAGCGAAAAGGGATGCGTAGAGGGCGGTAAGGCGATTGACCAGCTAGAAAGTATAGTAACTAGCATGGGCGACACTAGCGATACTAACATGAGCGTCTACGACCGAGTTACAGATTACGCTGTTTGGTTGGTTCTCAATGACGAGGATAACGCTACTCCTATCCCAGCATGGTACAAAAATGAGTAAAGAAAAATTAAATAACAGGACACTTCCCTACTCCACAAGAACGGAGTAGGGAATTTCTGTTTTATACAAGGTTATAAGTAATAAACATGTAGTAGGGTATGAAACAAAAGATTCCACGCAAAATCAAGAAGGAACTGAAGAAACTTGAAATAGTAGCGGTACATCCTTCACATTTAACAGATCCTTTTGACTCAGGATTCAGAGGTATCAGAGTACACGGCAAGGTAAATAAAAGAACACGCAAAGTGATAGCAAGAGTCATGTTTGAGTTCAAGCTTTGGGAACAAATAAGGTCTCAACAATCAAGGAGCTTATGGGAGTTCTGAATCCAGTAGCTCAAAGCGGTCGTCCTTTGGTAATCATTGCTGAGGATGTAGATGGTGAGGCATTGTCGGCTCTCGTAGTAAATAAGTTGCGTGGTGCTTTGAAGATTGCCGCAGTTAAGGCTCCTGGTTTTGGAGATCGTCGCAAGGAAATGCTTGAGGATTTAGCGGTACTCACAGGTGCTACAGTAGTATCAGCCGATAAGGGTATGAGCCTTGAGGACGCTGAGTTAGAGGTTCTCGGTTCAGCAGACAAGATCTCAATCAGCAAGGACAATACTACTATCGTCAACGGCAACGGAAGCAAGGAAGCAATTGAGTCTCGTATCAAGCAGATCCGTGCTACTCTTGAGCATACATCTTCAGATTACGACAAGGAGAAACTTCAGGAGCGTCTAGCAAAACTTGCCGGAGGAGTAGCGGTACTCTATGTTGGAGCACCGACCGAGGTTGAGATGAAGGAGAAGAAGGATCGTGTTGATGACGCTTTGGCTGCTACTCGTGCCGCAGTTGAGGAGGGTATAGTTCCTGGTGGCGGTGTAGCGTATATCCGTGCTAGTGCTGCTCTCGAGAATCTCAAGGGAGATAACGAAGACCAGAACACAGGTATTCAGATTATCAAGCGTGCGATTGAAGAGCCATTACGCCAGATTGTAAATAATGTAGGCGGTGAGGGTTCAGTCGTAGTGAATAAGGTTAAGGAGGGTAGCGGTTCTTTCGGCTACAACGCTCGTGACGATCGCTATGAGGATATGTTCGAGGCAGGTATCATTGACCCAACAAAGGTCAGCCGTGTTGCCTTGGAGAACGCTGCTTCCGTAGCAAGCATGTTCCTTACTACTGAGTGCGTTTTGGTAGAAAAGAAGTCTGAAACTCCTACTCCAGCAGGAATGGGAATGTAATAACAATTAACAAGAATCCCGTTGTAGGAAATATTCTATGGCGGGATTTTTCTTTATAATATGAATAAGCAAGAAAGACTAGACAAAAGGTATTTACGCATGGCTCGCATATGGGCTGAGAATAGCTATGCCGTCAGGCGTCAAGTAGGTTGTTTGATAGTAAAGGACAAAGCAATTATCAGCGACGGATATAACGGAACGCCAAGTGGTTTTGAGAACATATGTGAAAATGTAGAATGTTCAAGCCAATGGATACACGGGTGTGTTAAGACAGCAACATCTATTGAGGAAGTAAAATCTGTAGAACATTGCAAAGATTGCACTCGTTCAAAACTTGTGACGAAGCCTTATGTCCTTCATGCGGAAGCTAATGCTATTTCTAAGCTTGCTCGAAGCTCGAATAACTCCGACGGAGCTACTTTATATGTCACAGACGAACCATGCTTAGAATGCTCGAAAATGATAATACAAGCAGGTATTCGTAGAGTGGTATTCTGGAGAGATTATCATACCCATGCTGGAACAGAGTTACTCAACAGAGCAGGAATAGAAGTAATTCAGATAAAAAACATAGATCAATGAGAGTATTGTTGACTGGCGGAGCGGGATATATAGGCTCCCACATAATAGCGGAACTTTATAAAGCAGGACACACAGCGGTAGTAGTAGACGACTTCAGCAATTCTAATGTTTCCGCTGTAGAAAATGTAGAAGAGAAAAATTAACAATTTTTGGTGATGATTACCCAACTCCAGATGGTACTTGCGTAAGAGATTATATTCATGTAGTTGATTTAGCAAGGGGTCATGTTTCCGCTTTGGAAGGAATGCGTTTGTTTGAGGGGATAGAAGTTCTTAATTTAGGGACAGGAAGAGGGGTGTCGGTTAAGGAAATAATTGAAACATTTATAAGGGTTAACGGTGTTAATGTAAAAACGGAGATAGGCGAACGACGCAAAGGAGATGTTGCCGTTTGCTATTGTAATCCTGAAAAGGCTCGAAGGGTGTTGAATTGGAAAGCGGAATTAACACTAGAAGATATGTGTAAAGACTCGTGGAATTATTATCAAAATCTTAATTAAATGGCACTTTTTAAGGTAAAATTCTTTGGAAGCAAGAACCGCAAGGAACAAATTAAGCAAGTAAAAATGTTCGTAGACGCTTCAGATCGCAATAAGGTAGAAGAAATTCTCCATCACAAATATGGTTACAAAGTAATTCACGGACTCAAAATTTCGGCATATGAAGACTAATGTAGAAAATGAGGAAAATGTAGAGCAAATAACCGCTGGCGAATTAACGGCAGTTATTCTAGCAGGAGGTTGTCTCACAGCTGTTGTCTCTATCGTCTCTTAGCAACTTTTGGCTCAATTGTCACCTTGATGCTGCTAGTAGGAGTGAACTTGATAGTGCGAGACTCCTTGATAGAAATAGGCTTCTTGTTCAAAGGATTGATACCCTCGCGAGCTGGGTTGATCTTCTGCTTAAACTTACCAAGAGCAGGAAGATTTACATCACCTCCGTTATCAACACACTCCTTTACGATAATGTTAGACATTGAGTCAATTACCTTGTTTACGCTGTCCTGTGTCAGGCCAGTCTCCTTTGCCACTGCGGCTACAAGCTCAAACTTTTTCATTTTGTTTTGCGATTTAATTAAACTGTTATTACATTGAACGCTGTGCGATTCATTTCCCCTATAATTGCTTCGTAAGCGGAATCCCGAAGTTCTTCTTTCTCATACCACATAGCCTTTTCACCTATGGGACACATCTGACTCGGTTCCATTCCTCGGTTAATAACTATGCCGTACACTGGATGTACTTTCGGTTTCTCTTCCCACTTAACATCTTTTTCAAGAGTCAGTACCGCCCAAATTGGTATCACTAACCCTATACGCTGAAAGTAGAAGACAGGTTTCTTCGGTTTCGGCTTTGGACCATCTAGACCGAGTAACGCTAACGACTCCTCATCGTAATCTTTCTTGCTTTCGTCCTTTTTCTTTGTTTCTGCCATGCTTCTTTTCGTTTATGATAAAACCCTCGCCAACGCTGAAAGGAACTCCGTAATCATTTGGAAGTCTCGATCTCCTACCGCCCTTATTCCAGCACGATAAAAATCCCATACCCAAGTGTTGACTTCTGCTCCTATGCCTCCGTTGAACTTACTATTGGTACATGCTAACGGAATGAACACTTTTAGTTTGAAATCCATTAGCTCAATCATCAAGCTATTCTCAGGCTTTTCCTTGCGATCATCTGCTACGATCGTTATGTAACTAGTAACTTTGGGGAAATAAGTTGTCTCTATCGTCTTGTTAAAGCAATAGGCGCAATAGCAATTCTTTGCTTGTAGGAGGACTATAGGAGGTAAATATATCTTCTAGCTCTTCAGAGGTAGAAGAATACAGAGATAAACTGAATGGTAGAAAGAAAGGGTTGTGAGGGGAAGGAAACCTGCCATATAAGGGGGTACAGCGTTATTTTCCTCATCAGATGTCACAAATGTAGAAAATGAAGAAATTGTTAAAGAAAATAGCAAGTCGTATATTACGCCAGGAGATCGAGGCAATGAATAAGGATCTCTATCGTCTTAAGCAACAAGCATATGGACAAAAGGCGGTAATGCTTCCTCAAGGGGCGGTGAGTTGCATCGTTGATATGTTGCCGAATCCTAACGATGTAGCCACGGGAAGATTTACGACAGATCAGCTGTTAGCATTGAACGCTCCCGAAAATGTACGCAAGTATCATTATGTCCTCAATGGTGAGGAGCGTTGTAGTGAGATTAGAAAAGTGTGAAGATAATGGAAACAGTACTAGAAAAGAAAAACTGGCCAAAGTTTTTGAAAGTGAACGGAACGCCAGAAAAACAGACAATTAACAAATATCTATTAAAACCATGGAAGAAAGGTGAGATCGTTAAGGTAGTTCCGTGGGATGAACAGAAGAGTAGCGTAGGGGAAACGGATCTTGCTTATCGTAAGCGATATGTTTCAGTGATACGCAAGGATGATAACGGAGCTTGGACGCTTAAATACACTTGGACATGGGGGATATTTGACCCAATGACGAATAAATAACATTTTATCCACTAATAAAAAATTTATCAAGATGAACATCATTAAAAGACTTGCCGTTAAGGCTATTTTCTCAAAGGAGCAGAGAGCAGTAATTGCTCAGTCAATCGCTTACAGCGAACACAAGTATCGTCAGCACGGAGATGTGGACGGAGCTATCAAGGTTGGTATCGTACGCAAGGCGGTTGAGAAAGCGTTTGTCGTTAAGAACAATCGTAAGTATTCAGCAAAGGAGGTTGCTATAATTGTAGAGCATCATGTAGATGCTGCCATCCAAGCTACCATCGATATGTTCAATGAGAAGAAGCGTCAGGCTGAGGCTAACAAAGACTGCTCAACAGGAACGCTTGCCGTAGGTACTGTTGTAACTCGTGAGAAGTGCGACGCTTGTGAGCATAAGGATGAGTGCGGAATTTACGACATTCTTTTCAAGGGAAAGGAAGAGCCTGAAGCACCTGATTGCGGAAACGAGAACTGTGAGAAGCGTGATACAGTAGGTACTGCTTCAGCAGCTGAGAAGATTGCTGAGGAAGAGCCGAAGGCAGAGTAATTAAGGTTTCAAAGAAACGGAGCCACTTACAAAGTTATACTGAGTAGGTGGTTTTATTTTATACATAACATGATAAAGAGTAATTACATAGTATTTGACTGCGAAACTGGCGGTCTTGATCCCAAGGAGAACCCAATCACTCAGTATGCGGCAATAATTCTTGATGGTAAGACGCTTAAAGAGATCGATAGATTTGAAACATTTATCAAGCCTTACAATGATTTGAAGATTGATAAGGTAGCTCTTGAAAAGACTATGGTTAGTATGTCCGACATTAACAGCGGAATGTCCTTAAAGCAGTTTGTAAAGACATTAACAGCTTGGTGGGAAAGCCATAGAGCGAAGACAAGGGTGAAAGAAATGGGTCGCTTGGTTCCCGTAGGACAGAATGTAACATTTGATATAGGGTTTATCAACGAAGCGTTACATTTAGAGGGAGCTGGCGATATAACAGATTGGCTGTATCCTAATTTCATAGACACTTTTCCGCTTGCTAAAATGACTTGGGGGTTGACGGGTGACGAGAAGCTGAATTTGGGTGCTAATTGTGAGCGTGCTAAAATACGACTTACTGATGCGCACGGAGCTATGAACGATACGGAAGCTACAGCCGAGTTATTGCGTTGGTTTATGAAGAAAATGCGTGCTAAGAAAGGCGGTAGCGATTCAGAAGCGTCAGAAGCGAGAGTCAAAGGTCAAGAGTTTTTTGAATTTAAGTGTGGAGCGAAATAACAAGTATAAGTTATATCACATAAATGTAAAACAATATGGAAAATAAGACTGTAGGGTTCGACCCAGGAGCTCCCGAGGGATACAAAACTGTTGTGACTACCATGAAGGGTAGTGAAGTAGTAAAGCAAGAAGAGGTTTTAGCACCAGGACAGAGCGTTATTCTTGTCGGCTGTATGAATCAAAAGATGATTAAGTCGGTAACAACTGCCGCAAAGAAGCAGGGGGTTGAGGTAGTAATGCTCAATGATAAGGTTGTAACCGATTATCTCAAAGTCAAGGGAGTAGAAGTACCAGACGCAGAAGCGGTTACACTTGACTCATTCCTTTCAGACGCTAGCAATAGAATCGTAGCAGAACAGCAGGCAGCAAAACTCTGGGCTGTTATGATGGGAAATACCGAAGTCGAGGGTGCTGAGGAGGTAGAATTTACCGAGACACAGGTAGTTCATAGGACTACTTTGAGTCATAAGAAGGCAAATGAGCTTTTTAATCTTTTGAGAGCGTTTGGTCTTCTTGAGTGGACAAATCCTAAGAAGCGAGTATTTAAGCTACATTTCAGCAAGACTCATATTCACAGTGCTATTCATAACGACATTCTTGAGGTTTCAAAGGCTATCAATAGCGATATCCTTCGATATAAGAAGTCAATAGAATCAGACAGCGAGCTTTCAGAGCAGGAGCGCAAGGAAAAGTTAGCTAGTTTGAAGAATGCCGTTATAGCATCGTTGAATTTCTAATCAATTCAAACATAAAATACCTAGCTAACAAGCGCAAGAAGCAACTTGTTAGCTTTGTTCGTGAAAAAGATAACATATGCAAACAACGCTTTTACAATCTCCCACTCACCAACTAGAATGTCTCAACATAGTTGATGAAATAATCGACGGAATGGACGATAGGGGTATTATGGAGCTGTGTAGCGGAGGTGCGGGAGATATAGACCGAGTCTTCGACCAGCTCATGAGTGATACCTATAAGGTGATGTACACGGGAGATACGAATATAGACTTTGCGCCGAAATATCCTACACGCTTGAGTGAAAGTATTGAAGAGGTTCTGCGTTGTAAGAATCTTACTTACTTTATTACAAGCGTTATGCCGGACTTTCAGATTTCTTGGCATCACTTGGAGTGGGGAGATTTAGTACATCGTCATAACAAGTTAGGTATAGAAGCAGCTCGTGACCACGGAAAGAGTTACTATTTCAGTAACGCTTATCCTGCTTGGCAATTGTATAAGTACTCAAAACCTAAACGAAGTCAATACTCAAAGCGACCAAGCAAGAGTAATTCAAATCGTGGATACTTGTTTTCGTTCTCACTCCAGCAGTCAGTTGACCTTATGGAGATTTTGAAGAACACTATTGAAGGAAACGATATCCTGAGAGACCGCTTGGTTCCTGATAGTAAAAATAGCGGTGCTTGGGCAAGTACCAATATAGTTTGTAAGAACGGAGCTCGTCTCACTTGTAAGGGTTTTGGCTCTTCAGTCCGTGGTGCTCACCCATATTGGATAGTAGTAGATGACGGACTGAAGGATAATGTTATCTATAGCCAATTACAAAGGCAGAAGAGCATCGATTACTTTCATTCGGTAATTATGAACATGCTTGTTCCTGGAGGTCAAATAATCGTCGTGGGAACACCATTCCACGCATCCGACCTATATGGTGATCTAAAAAGTAAAAGTAAGACCGCCACGGGAAGCGACAAGGGTTGGTTCATGATTGAATATCCTGCTATATTCCCTGATGGAAGAATCCTATGGCCTCAGCGTTGGGGCTTCCTAGA
>ULOI01041388.1_pt1 | contig 16355 bp, 27 predicted proteins | sample 1952231 | NCBI WGS metagenome assembly ULOI01 (sample SAMEA4835593, study PRJEB28245) | human gut metagenome | biome: gut microbiome; material: fecal sample | place: Denmark | collected 2008
ACGACGTTTGCGGGGACGACAACCATTATGCGGCGTAGATGTAATATCTTTAATTGATGTTACAACAAGACCGGCTGCTTGGAAAGCGCGCAAAGCGGATTCACGACCGGAGCCCGGGCCAACAACCAAAACTTCAATTGTTTTAAGGCCATGTTCCATCGCCTTTTTTGCGGCATCATCAGCTGCAATTTGAGCGGCATACGGCGTCGATTTGCGGGAACCTTTAAATCCTTTAAGACCGGCGGAAGACCAGGAAATTGTATTTCCTTGCGTATCCGTAATCGTAACCATTGTGTTGTTAAATGTGGAATTTACGTGAGCAACCCCCACGGAAATATTCTTTTTAGCGCGGTTTTTAACTTTCGCTACTGTTTTTTCTTTTGCCATTGTTCAAATCCTTAAAACTTATTTAGTTGCTTTTTTCTTACCGGCAATCGCAACGGCTTTACCCTTGCGTGTGCGCGCATTTGTGTGTGTGCGTTGTCCGCGAACGGGCAAACCTTTGCGGTGACGCAAACCACGATAGCACCCTAAATCCATAAGGCGTTTGATATTGAGCGAAACTTCACGGCGCAAATCGCCTTCAACGTGATATTTTTCGTCGATTAATTCGCGAATTTTCAAAGTTTCATCATCTGTTAAATCTGCCACACGTTTGTTCGCCGGTATACCGAGCGTTGTGACGATTTCTTCTGCTTTTTTACGACCGATGCCATAAATGTACGTCAAACCGATGACGGCCAATTTATTTGTCGGAATATTTACACCTGCAATACGAGCCAAGGTAATTCTCCATTAAATCCTTAAAAAATAATAACAAATCAATTCTTGTTAGATACACAAGACACTTAAACGAATGGGAATGTTACAATAAAAGCCGTTTAATGTCAAGCCAAAAATCAATAACCTACTATTTTTCTTATTTTTTCACTAACAACGTCTATGGGTCCCGTCCCATCGACGCACCTTAAGAGCCCCCTCTTTTCGTAGTAAGGTACCAGTGGAGCTGTTATTTCGCGGAAATTCCGAAGCCTGGAAACAACCGTTTCATAGGTATCGTCTTCTCGGCGAATAAATTCTTTATGCCCGCAAACATCGCATATGCCGAACACTTTTGTGGGTTTAAACCTTTCATGATAAAGCGTTTTACAATTAGCACATTGAAAACGGCCGATAATACGCTCTATCACATAATCGTCAGGAACCTGCAGGTAGAGGACTGCATCCAAAGCCTGACCCAATTTTTTCATTTGGCGCGATGCCAACATTTTATCCAAAGCTTTCGCTTGCGGAACGGAGCGTGGTGATCCGTCAAGAATATAACCCTTCAGATTTTCGGGTTTTAAAAGTGTTTGTTTCATGATATTAATCATGATCGTATCGGGAACTAAGTTACCCTTATCAATCAATTTTTTGATTTTTTCACCTTCTTTAGACCCCGATTCGGCTTCATGGCGTAACAAACTGCCGGTCGAAATAGCATTAATACCAAGTTTTTCCGATAAAATGGCGGCCTGAGTCCCCTTTCCACTTCCCGGAGGACCTAACATGACCAAATGACGTAAAACTTCTTGAAACATTATAAAGCCCCCTTTATCTTCGGATAAGAAGAAAGTTGAAAATAAACTGGTTTTAAGATGCAAGAGGAGGAAGAACCAATGCACAGACTTATAGCGTACAAATTAGTACGTGAAGAAGCGAGCATTGGAAGCGACCGTACAATTGCGTTATAAAACATATTTAAAATCTGCCTTTTAATTTAGCCTTCTTAATCAACCCTTCATATTGATGAGCAATCAAATGGGATTGAATTTGGCTGGCCGTATCCATAATGACGGAAACAACAATCAACAACGTTGTACCACCCAAAACAAAGGGGATGTGGAAACTGGCAATTAAAAATTCAGGTAAAATACATAAAATTGTCAAATAGGCGGCACCCAAAACAGTCAAGCGCGTAATCACATAATCCAAATATTCGGCTGTATTATGACCCGGTCGGATACCGGCTACAAAGCCGCCTTGTTTTTTCAAATTATCCGCCGTTTCTTTCGGATTGGATTGAATGCCGGTATAAAAGAAAGTAAAGAAAATAATTAAAAACGCAAACAAACCGATATAAAGCCAATGACCCGGCGTCAATAAGACGGCCAATTCGTTGACAAAGTTGGAGGTACTGTTTTTAGAAGAAAATTGAACAATCGCAACCGGAACAGCCAATAAAGCCGAGGCAAAAATCGGAGGCATCACACCTGTCGGATTAATTTTAAGCGGCAAATGCGAATTAGCGCCTTGCATCATACGGTTGCCCATTTGACGTTTCGGATAGTGGACGACAATACGGCGTTGAGCACGCTCAAACATCACAATAATATAAATCAGGGCAAATGCCATGGCAAGCAAAGCGATTACAACCCAAAATGAAATGGCGCCCGTACGGCTTTCTTCAAATACGCGCGCAATGGCTCCCGGAATGCCTGATACGATACCAATCATAATGAGCAATGAGGCCCCGTTGCCAACACCGCGCGATGTAATTTGTTCGCCAAGCCACACGACAAACATTGTACCGCCCAAAAGTGACACAACCGTTGTCAAGACGAACATCCCATGTGACGACATAATAACGGCATTGGCGGCCAATAAAGCTTGTGCCATAAAAAAGGCTTGGACAACGGTAATTAAAACCGTTAAATAGCGTGTATATTGATTAATCTTACGCATTCCGGATTCGCCTTCTTTTTTAAGAGCCATCAACGACGGAACAACGGAAGCGGCTAATTGAACGATAATCGATGCCGAGATATAAGGCATGATGTTCAAAGCCAAAATAGACATACGGGAAAGAGCGCCCCCCGTAAAGGCGTTAAACATACCCAGCAAACCGCCACTGTTCGACGAAAAGAAATCATGCAAAACATTAGGGTTAATACCCGGGAAAGGCACATAAGTGCCTAAACGGAATATAATTAAGGCTAAGAGAGTGAACAATAACCTGTGTTGCAAATCCTTTGCTTTTGAAAAAGCGCCGAAATTCATGTTGGATGCCATTTTATCCGCAAGTGAAGCCATTATTCTCTCCCTTAAATCCTTATTTATTATCTGTTATTTTTTAAGCTTTAGCTTGTTTTTTTGATGTTTTTTGTCCCTTAACCAACACCGTGGGTTGTTTGGGGCTTAAAACAACTTTGCCACCGGCTGCTTCAACAGCTTTTTGAGCAGCTTCGGAAGCACCGGCCACATTAAGTGTTACTTTAGCCGATAAAGTTCCTTTGCCAAGCAAGCGAACACCATCTTTCATCGTTTTGATTACGCCGGCTTCCATCAAAGCAACGCCGTCAATTTCTTTGGACGCATCCAAAACTTTCGAATCAATCGCATTTTGCAGTGTGCTCAAATTCACTTCGGCAAATTCCATTTTAAATGGATTATTAAACCCGCGTTTAGGCAAACGACGGTAAATCGGCATTTGACCACCCTCAAATCCATTAACGGCTACACCTGTTCTGGATTTTTGACCTTTAATGCCGCGACCACCTGTGCGTCCCTTACCGGAACCGACACCACGTGCAACGCGCATTAAGCCTTTGCGAGCTCCTTTATTATCGCGAATCTCATTTAACTTCATTTTTATCATTCCTTCTCAATTTAATTAAGACTTTATTTGCGCAAGCGCAATACTTTCGTATACACTTGCGCGAAATAGTTTCTTATTCGGCAGCGGCTGCAGCATTCGTTCCGTCGCGACGGCTGACAATATCTCCGACTTTTTTGCCGCGTTTGGCAGCAACAGCTCTCGGTGAATTCAAGTTTGTCAATGCGTCAAATGTTGCGCGCACCATGTTATGGGGATTGGATGTACCCGTGCATTTTGCAACAACATCTTGGATACCGACTGTTTCAAAAATAGCACGCATCGGACCACCTGCAATGATACCCGTACCGGCCGGAGCCATGCGAAGAGTGACCTTCCCCGCCCCGAAATGACCAACGATATCGTGGTGCAGTGTTCTGCCTTCTTTGAGCGGAATGCGAACAATATTGCGACGGGCGCGTTCATTTGCCTTTTTAATGGCATCCGGAACTTCCTTAGCCTTGGCATGAGCAAATCCGACACGGCCTTTTTGATCGCCAACCACCACTAAAGCTGCAAAAGCAAATCTTTTACCGCCTTTAACTGTTTTCGAAACACGGTTGACGTGAACAACTTTGTCCGTAAATTCGTCCGCTGTTTTTTCAACACGATCTTCGCGATCTTTACGAGGACGGCGTTTCTTTTCTTGAACTTCGTTTTCTAATTGAGCCATTTTTTCCTCCTAAAAATCTAAGCCAGCTTCTCTGGCTGCTTCTGCAATCGCTTTTACGCGACCGTGGTAAATGTAACCGCCACGATCAAACACAACTTCTTTAACACCGGCTTTCAAAGCTTTTTCAGCAATCAATTTACCGACAAGCGTAGCGCCCGCAACAGTTGATCCTTTTTCCGAAAAACCTTTTTCTTTAGAAGAAGCGGCTGCTAAAGTAATACCGTTTTTATCGTCAATGATTTGAGCATAAATATTCTTTTCACTGCGATGAACGCTCAATCTCGGACGACCGCCGGCATTTTTCTTAATGGCATAGCGAACGCGAGCTTTGCGTCTTTCTAATTTCATATCATTTTTTTTCATGTCTTATCCCTTACTTCTTCTTGCCAACTTTACGCAAAACGGTTTCGTTATCATACTTAACCCCTTTGCCTTTGTATGGTTCGGGTGAACGGTAGGAACGAATTTCCGAAGCAACTTGACCAACCAATTGTTTGTCAACACCGGAAAGTTCAATGGCCGTCGGTTGCGGTGTAGCTACCTTCACACCGGCCGGAACAGCATAATTGATATCATGGCTGAACCCCAACGATAATTTTAAAGTTTGGCCTTGAGCTTGAGCTTTATAACCGACACCAATGAGTTCTAATTTGCGTGTAAAGCCTTCTGTCACACCTTTAACCATATTTTGGATATTGGCGCGTACCGTTCCCCACAGCATTTGATCCGTTTTGGATTTGCTGACAGGAGCAACACTGACTTGTTCAGCTTCAACTTTGACAGTTACATGTTTGGGCAAGTTATAGGACAATTCGCCCAATTTGCCTTTTACCGTCAAAACGTCGCCGTTTACCGTTACTGTCGTACCTTGAGGCACTTTAACAGGATATTTACCAACTCTGGACATTGTTTCCTCCTATTAAAATACTTTGCACAAAACTTCGCCGCCAATGTTAGCGCCGCGAGCTTCGTGGTCAGACATGACGCCTGACGGGGTTGACAAAACATAGATACCAAGGCCGTTATAAACCTTCGGTAAGTCTTTCACTTTTGAATAAACGCGGCGACCCGGTGTGGAAACACGTTGGATTTCCTTGATAACCGGTTTATCTTCAAAGTATTTGAGTTCAATTTTGAATTCATCGACGCCCGGACGAACGTTGACTTTTTCAAAACCGCGGATATAACCTTCGCGTTCCAATACTTCCAAAACGTTTGCACGTAATTTGGAAGCCGGAGCCGTTACGAAACTTTTACGGGCCATGCCGCCGTTTCTAATGCGTGTGAGCATATCGCCCAATGGATCTGTCATAGACATACTATCGTCTCCTTACCAGCTTGACTTGACCATACCCGGAATTTGACCTTCATTGGCCAACTTACGTAATTGGATACGGCTGAGTTTTAATTTTCTGTAAAAACCATGCGAACGGCCTGTCAATTCGCAGCGATTGCGAATGCGTGAAGGCGCAGAATTGCGTGGCAACTTAGCTAATTTCAACGTTGCTTCGAAAATTTGTTCATCTGTCGAATTTTCGTCGTTAACGATTGCTTTTAATTTGGCGCGTCTGTTGGCATATTTAGCTGCCATTTTTTCGCGTTTTTTATTTCTGTAAATGGAACTTACTTTTGACATTTTTTCTTCCTTTACTTTTTAAATGGCATGCCAAAACCGTCCAAAAGCGCTTTAGCTTCTTTGTCAGTTTTTGCAGTGGTTGCGATAATAATATCCATGCCGCGGACTTTATCAACCGTATCATAATTAATTTCAATGAATACGATTTGTTCTTTTAAGCCCATTGCATAGTTCCCATGCCCGTCGAAACTTTTAGCAGAAATACCACGGAAGTCGCGGATACGCGGCATAGCCGTTGTAATCAAACGATCCAAAAATTCGTACATTTTGTCATGGCGCAAAGTCACTTTGGCACCAATGGCCATACCTTCGCGCAATTTAAAAGTAGCGACGGATTTTTTCGAGTGAGTCAAAACGGGTTTTTGGCCGGTAATGGCTTCTAAATCTCTTAAAGCACCTTCCAATGCTTTGCGATCTTCGGTAGCTTCACCTACGCCCATGTTCAAAACAATTTTATCAAGTTTAGGAACTTCCATTTTGTTTTTGTAACCGAACTCTTTAATCAAAGCCGGCACAATCACTTCATCATATTGTTTTTTTAATCTTGCTGTCATGATGTCATCCCTTACTTACCAATAACTTCGCCGGATTTTTTTGCAATCCGAACTTTTGTTCCGTCTTGTTCAACTTTGATACCCACGCGTGTTGCTTTGCCCGATTTCGGATCAATCAAAGCTACATTGGAAACGTGGATGGGACGTTCTTTCGAAATAATCCCGCCTGCTGATTCTTGACTTGGCTTTGTATGGCGTTTAACCATATTAATGCCCGAAACAATAACTTTGTTTTCTTTGGGCATGGCTTTGATGACATCGCCTGTTTTACCTTTGTCGCGACCCGTAATAACGATTACTTGATCGCCTTTTTTAATTTTCATAGCCATTATAATACCTCCGGAGCCAATGACATAATTTTGACGAAGCCTGCACTGCGCAATTCACGCGTGACAGGGCCAAAAATACGTGTGCCGATTGGTTCACCATCTTTGTTGACTAATACAGCGGCATTTGTATCAAAGCGGATAGAAGAACCATCTGCGCGATGGATTTCTTTTGAGGTCCGTACAATTAAAGCACGAGCCACATCCCCTTTTTTAACCTTCCCGCGTGGTATTGCCTTTTTAACGGACACGATAATAACGTCCCCGACCGAGGCAACCTTACGCTTTGAGCCACCAATGACCTTAATGCACTGAACTTTCCGAGCACCGGAGTTATCAGCGACTTCAAGGTTTGTTTCTACTTGAATCATGGTATTTCCTTACCTTTTCAATTAGTTGGACATTTCCGTAATCACTGTCCAAGTTTTCGTCTTGGAAAGTGGACGGCTCTCAATAATCTGAACAACGTCACCGACTTTGAACTGATTATTTTCATCATGCGCTGTGTATTTTGCAGAGCGTTTGATGTATTTTTTGTAAACAGGGTGCATAACGCGGCGTTCTACTTGGACAACAACAGATTTGTCCATTTTATCGCTGACGACCACACCTTGTAAAATTCTTTTAGGCATGCTTTCTCTCCTTATGCACTTTGAGTTGCTTTTTCGGCAACCACTGTTTGAATTTTAGCAATCGTACGACGCACTTGGCGACGACGTGCCGTGTTTTTCAACTGGCCGCCGGCCTGTTGAAAACGCAAGTTTAAGGCTTCTTTTTTGAGCTGAGCTTCCATATCTTTCAGTTCAGCAACGCTTTTAGCCCGTAAATCTTTAATTTTTTCCATAATTATACCTCTTCATCCGGAGTTCTGGCAATAAAACGCGTTTTGATGGGCAATTTAGCGGCAGCCAATCTGAAAGCTTCTCTTGCGATTTCTTCAGAAACACCGTCTGCTTCAAACATAACGCGACCCGGTTTTACGCGGCATACCCAATATTCCACGGCCCCTTTACCTTTACCTTGACGGACTTCAGGCGGTTTTTTCGAGACTGGCACATCGGGGAACATACGAATCCATAAACGGCCTTGTCTTTTCATAGCGCGGGAAATCGCACGACGGGCAGCTTCAATTTGACGCGCCGTAATGCGTTCTGGTTCCAAAGCCTTCAGGCCGAAAGAACCAAAGTCTAATGTCGTAGCTGATTTAGCGGCACCGTGAATGCGCCCCTTAAATGCTTTACGAAATTTTGTCTTTCTTGGACTTAACATTTTTTATTCGTCCCTTCTTTAATGTTGAGCTGATAAACGCTTGTCTTGAGCCATCGGATCATGAGCTAAGATTTCACCCTTGTAAATCCAAACTTTAATACCGATAGCACCGTAAGTCGTTTTAGCTGTTGATACACCGTAATCTACATCTGCGCGCAATGTATGCAAAGGCACACGGCCTTCACGATACCATTCGACGCGGGCAATTTCAGCACCGCCCAAACGGCCGCCGCAGTTAATACGAATTCCTTCAGCACCTTGACGCAAAGCCGATTGAACGGCACGTTTCATCGCGCGGCGGAAAGAAATACGTTTTTCAAGTTGTTGCGCAATATTATCAGCAACTAACTTGGCGTTGATTTCGGGTTTACGCACTTCGACAATGTTTACATTGACTTCATTGCCGTCAGACAAGGCGGTGAGTTCTTTTTTCAAAGTTTCAATATCTTGTCCTTTTTTACCAATAATCACACCGGGTCTGGCGCAATAAATTGTAACAATTGCCTTTTTGGCTGGGCGTTCAATCACAATGTGAGAAATCCCGGCACCGGCCAATTTTTTCATCAAAAATTCACGAATTTTGATATCGGCATGTAATAAATCGGCATAATTTCCTTCGGCAAACCAACGGGAATCCCATGTCCGATTAATACCCAAGCGCAAACCTGTTGGATTAACTTTTTGACCCATTAGATTTTCTCCTCTTCTTTAGAAACCTTTGCTTTGGCAGCAGGCTTTGCAGTTTTAGCTACTTTAGCAGGTTTTTCTTTTTTTGCAACTGTTTTTTCTTGTTCTTTCACAATAATCGTCAAGTTTGAGAAAGGTTTCAAGATGCGGCAGGCGCGACCTTTGGCAGCGGCTGCAAATCTTTTCATAACCATTGACTTGCCGACATAAGCTTCGGAAACAATCAAAGTGTCAACATCCATACCATGGTTGTTTTCTGCATTGGCAATAGCCGATTGCAAAACTTTTTTAACTTCGTCAGCTACGCGTTTCTTGGAGAAAGTCAGTTGAGCCACAGCTTTATCGGCTTTCAATCCGCGGATTGATTCGGCCAATAAGTTCAATTTGCGAGGCGATACACGGATAGAACGTGCTTTAGCCATAGCTTTTTTTGTTTCTTGCTTCATCATTATTTCTTACCTTGTTGTTTCTTAGCTTTTGCATCAGCTGCTGTATGACCGGGGAAAGTACGGGTCGGCGAAAATTCGCCCAACTTATGCCCAATCATATTTTCGGTTACTAATACGGGGATGAACTTTTTACCATTATATACGCCAAAAGTCAAGCCCACGAAATCAGGAAGAATCGTTGATCTTCTAGACCAAGTCTTGATTACTTCGTTACGACCGGATTCTTTAACTTTAGCTGCTTTTTTAAGCACACTGCTGTCAACAAACGGTCCTTTCCATACGGATCTTGTCATGCTAACTCCTTATTTCTTGACTGCGTGACGCGTACGGATAATCAATCCATTCGTCCGCTTATTGTTACGGGTTTTCTTACCTTTAGTCGGTTGGCCCCACGGTGTAACCGGGTGACGACCGCCGTTTGTACGACCACCATGCGGGTGATCAACAGGGTTCATGGCAATACCACGAACGGACGGGCGACGACCGAGCCAACGGGCACGACCGGCTTTGGCAAGAACTGTATTTTGATTGTCAGGGTTAGACACGGCGCCGACCGAAGCGAAACATTCGCCACGAACCATGCGCAATTCGCCGGAATTCAAACGAATTTGAGCATAACCGGAATCTTTACCGATAAGTTGCGCATAACAGCCTGCAGAACGGGCAATTTGACCACCCTTACCTGCTTGCAATTCAATGTTATGAACAATTGTACCAACCGGCATATTTTTGAGTGGCATGGCATTACCCGGTTTGATATCAGCGTTTGTGGCTGCGATAACCGTATCACCTGCTGCCAAACGTTGAGGTGCCAAGATATAGGACAATGTACCGTCTTCATATTTAATCAAAGCGATAAACGCTGTACGATTCGGATCGTATTCCAAACGTTCAACCGTAGCCGGCATATCCAATTTACCGCGGCGTTTGAAATCCACCAAACGGTAAGCTTGTTTATGACCGCCCCCACGACGGCGAACTGTGATACGTCCGTGATTGTTACGACCGCCCGTCGATGATTGGCCTTCTGTCAATGTTTTAACAGGAGCGCCTTTATGCAAATCGGATCTATCGATACCGATTAAATGTCTGTTTGACGGAGTCGTTGGTTTATAAGTTTTTAATGCCATCTTATACCCCCGCTGTCACATCGATGCTTTGACCTTCAGCCAAAGTTACGATTGCTTTTTTAGTTTCGTTTCTAACACCTTTTGTCCCGCGGAACATTTTGGTTTTTCCGGCTTGACGAATGGTATTAACTGATTTGACTTGAACGCCGAACACGGATTCGACCGCTTTTTTGATTTGCGGTTTTGTCGCATCCAAAGATACTTCGAAAGTAACTTGGTTTTGTTCGGAGCCTTTCATGGATTTTTCCGTAATAACGGGTTTACGAATGACATCGTAAGAAGCCGCGCTTACAGCTGTATTAGTTGCTTTTTTAATCATTTCAGACGTCCTTCCAATTGTGCGACGGCGTCTTTAGATAAAACCAAGACATCCCGGCGAATAATATCATAAACGTTAGCGCCTTGAGCGGGCAACACATCCACATTGATGATGTTGCGGGCGGATAAAGCGAAATTGTTGTCCAATGTTTCACCACCGACAAACAAAACCGATTTCCATCCGTTTTTGTCAAAAGCGGCTTTCATCACTTTTGTTTTGGGTTCGGCGGCTGTCATATCGTCCAAAATGAACAACTTGCCGTTTTTGGCTTTCAAAGACAATGCTACACGCATACCCAACGCACGGATTTTTTTGTTCAAGTTGTATGCGTGATCGCGTACAACCGGCCCAAAAGCAATACCGCCATGGCGCATTTGAGGAGCACGTTTTTGGCCTTGGCGTGCACGACCCGTTCCTTTTTGTTTGAACGGTTTTGTGCCCGATCCGCTCACTTCACCGATATCTTTGGTTTTGTGAGTGCCTTGACGGCGTTTGTCGAGCTGCCATTGAATGACGCGAGCCAAGATGTCTTCGCGAACGTTGACACCAAAGACCGTATCAGCCAATTCAATGGAACCGACGGGCTTTTTATCTAAATTGATAACATCTACTTTCATCGTCTATTCCTTCACTTCCATATTTTCAGAGGCAGCGACTTGTTCAGCTGGTTCTGCTGTAGCAACGGGGGCTTCAGCAGCCTTAGCCGACGCTTTTAAACCGGCAGGTACGGGACCAACGGCTTGTTTCGTCGCTTTAACGGCATCTGTAATTGTGACAATATTTGAATCAAAACCGGGAACGGAACCTTTAACCATAATCAAGTTGCGGGCTTCATCAACAGCAACGACTTCCAAATTTTGAGCCGTAACGTTTTTATTTCCCAATTGACCCGGCATTTCCGTGTTTTTGAAAACACGGCCCGGCCATTCACGATTACCCGTGGAACCGCCGGAACGGTGTGTTCTGGAAACACCGTGGGTAGCATTGTCACCCGAGAAGTTATGTCTTTTCATAACACCGGCATAACCTTTCCCGATGGATACACCGTGAACGTCAACTTTTTGTCCCACTACGAAGTGGCTGGCTGACAATTCGGCACCGACCGGCAAAACACAGTCATCCGATACACGGAATTCGACGAGTGTTTTTTTGGGTTCTACCTTAGCTTTTGCGAAGTGTCCAATTTGTGGTTTTGCAACATTTTTAGGTTTTGCAGTTTGAGCCCCCAATTGGAGTGCGACATATCCGTCACGTTCCTTTGTGCGAACATCCACAACCGTGCAACCGTCTACTTTTAATACAGTAACCGGAACACGTGTGCCGTTATCTTGGAACAAGGACATCATGCCGACTTTTTCAGCGATTAAACCTGTACGCATTGTCTTTTCTTCCTTATACTTTAATCTCAACATCAACACCGGCGGCGAGGTCCAGTTTCATCAGGGCATCAACCGTTTGAGGTGTCGGATCAATAATGTCGAGCACCCGCTTATGGGTACGAATTTCAAACTGTTCACGTGACTTCTTATCGACGTGCGGTGAACGGTTCACGGTAAATTTTTCAATACGGGTCGGCAAAGGAATCGGTCCTACGACTTCAGATCCTGTGCGTTTTGCCGTATTGACGATCTCACGGGTTGATTGATCCAACAACCGGTGGTCGAACGCTCTTAATCTTATTCTAATATTTTGGTTTTCCATTTTTATAACCTTTCTTAACCAGCTAATTTTGCTTTGATTTCGTCAGCAACCATTTGTGGCACATCTGCATAGTGCGAGAAGACCATCGAGTATTGGGCACGACCTTGGCTCATCGAACGCAACGTGTTCACATAACCGAACATGTTAGCCAAAGGCACTGTCGCATCAATAACCCGGGCATTACCGCGTTGATCCATGCCGGAAACTTGTCCGCGGCGTGAATTCAAATCGCCAATAATATCGCCCATGTAATCTTCCGGCGTCACGATTTCGACCTTCATAATCGGTTCCAACAATTTCGGACCGGCTTTGCTCATCCCTTCACGGAAAGCGGCGCGAGCAGCAATTTCAAATGCCATGGTTGAAGAGTCAACATCGTGGTATGCACCATCATAGAGGTTTGCTTTAAAGTCTGTGACGGGGAATCCAGCCAAAACACCTGTTTCCAAAGAAGCGCGAAGCCCCTTTTCAACACCGGGAATGTATTCTTTCGGAACTGTACCACCGACAACTGTGCTTTCAAATTGGAAGCCTGAGCCAGGTTCAAGCGGCGTAAATTTGATTTTGACGCGCGCAAATTGACCCGAACCGCCGGATTGTTTTTTGTGCGTGTAATCGCAATCGTATTCTTTCGAAATCGTTTCGCGATAAGCCACTTGCGGTGCGCCGACATTAGCTTCGACTTTAAATTCACGTTTCAAACGGTCAACAATGATTTCCAAGTGCAATTCGCCCATCCCTTTAATAACGGTTTGACCCGTTTCGGTATTGGAAGTTACGCGGAAAGACGGATCTTCCATTGCTAAACGGTTCAAAGCCAAGCCCATTTTTTCAACGTCAGCTTTGGTTTTGGGTTCAACAGCAATTTCGATAACGGGATCTGGGAAATCCATTTTTTCCAAAATAACCTTTAAGTTATCACCGCACAACGTATCACCCGTCGTGGTATCTTTCAAACCAACCAAAGCGACAATGTCGCCGGCTCTGGCTTCTTTGATTTCTTCACGGTGGTTAGCATGCATCAACAACATACGGCCAACGCGTTCTTTTTTATCTTTAACCGTATTGGTAACATATGTACCGCTGGTTAAAGTTCCTTGGTAAAGACGAACGAATGTCAAAGAACCGACAAACGGGTCATTCATAATTTTAAATGCTAAGCCGGCCAATGGTTTGTCATCTTCGGAAGCACAAACATATTCTTGATCCGTGCCAGCAATAACACCGCGTGCTTGCGGAATGTCAATCGGGGACGGCAAATAATCGACAACAGCATCCAAAAGCGTTTGCACACCTTTGTTCTTAAAAGCAGAACCGCAAAAAACAGGGATAAAGCTTTGAGAAATTGTCCCTTTACGGATACAAGCTTTTAATGTTTCAGTGTCGGGCATATTGCCTTCGAAATAAGCTTCCATAACGGCATCATCCATTTCGGCAGCCATTTCGACCATTTCGTTATAGTATTGTTCGGCCTTTTCCTTCAAATCATCGGGAATTTCTTGATATTCAAAAGAAGCGCCCAAATCTTCGGAATGCCAAATGATAGCACGTTTGTTTAAAATATCGACGATTCCTTTAAAATCGGATTCGGCACCGATTGGCAATGCCATCACCATCGGACGGGCACCCAAGCGGGTTTTAATCATATCAACGCAACGATAAAAATCAGCGCCGATACGGTCCATTTTATTGGCAAAGCAAATGCGCGGAACGCCATATTTGTCGGCTTGGCGCCAAACGGTTTCGGATTGCGGTTCAACACCGGCAACGCCGTCAAATACCGTGATAGCACCATCCAAAACGCGCAAGCAACGTTCCACTTCAACCGTAAAGTCAACGTGTCCCGGCGTGTCAATAACGTTAATGCGGTGATCGCGCCAAAATGCCGTTGTAGCGGCGGAAGTAATCGTAATACCACGTTCTTGTTCTTGTTCCATCCAGTCCATCGTGGCGGCACCATCGTGCACTTCCCCGATTTTATGGGATTTCCCCGTATAGTACAAGATACGTTCCGTTGTTGTTGTTTTACCGGCATCAATGTGAGCCATAATACCAATATTTCTGTATTTTTCAATCGGTGTCGTACGAGCCATTTGTTCCCCCTACCATTTAAAGTGAGCAAATGCTTTGTTTGCATCAGCCATACGGTGCGTGTCTTCGCGTTTGCGAACGGCATTGCCGCGATTGTTATAAGCATCTTGCAATTCGCCGAACAAACGTTGTTCCATTGTTTTTTCGCTACGGCCACGGGCTGCGGAAATAATCCAACGGATTGCCAAAGCTTGTTGACGGTCCGGACGAACGTCGGTCGGCACTTGGTAAGTGGCACCGCCAACACGGCGGGAGCGGACTTCTACCAACGGTTTAACATTATTTAAAGCTTCCGTGAAAATTTCCAAAGCCGGTTTTTTGATTTTGGATTCAAGTTCATCAAAAGCACCATAAACGACAGCTTCGGCAATGGATTTTTTACCATCGTACATCAAGCTGTTCATAAATTTTGCAACCACCACATTGCCGTATTTGGCATCGGGTGTAACTTCGCGTTTTTCTGCTGCGTGTCTGCGTGACATAATTTACTCTCCTTATTTAGGGCGTTTTGCGCCGTACAATGAGCGCCGTTGTTTACGTTTAGCAACGCCTTGAGTATCAAGCGTACCACGGATAATATGATAACGAACACCCGGCAAGTCTTTTACACGACCGCCACGAATCATTACGACTGAGTGTTCTTGCAAATTGTGACCTTCGCCCGGAATGTAGCATGTCACTTCAAATCCATTTGTCAAACGGACACGCGCAACCTTACGCAAAGCGGAGTTCGGTTTTTTCGGTGTCGTTGTATAAACGCGCGTACAAACCCCGCGGCGTTGAGGGCATTCTTGCAAAGCAGGTACTTTATCTCTGACCGGCTTGCTTTTCCGTGGTTTACGGATCAATTGGTTAATTGTAGGCATTAAATTCTTCCTTAAATATTTAAACCATTGCAAAAAATCTTTCGACGACCCATTCCGGGCAATCAAAAGAACGAAACTATGAACGCATCAGATAACTAGCTGATTTTGTTCAAAACTTTGTTAAACAACTTCACTTTAAACACCTCACGGATGAGGCGAATCGTTCTCTAAAGTGCATGCATTTAAACATATTTTTTATTTTAAGTCAAGCGGTTTTTAAAGGTTTTTATATAAAAAACGATTAAATTCGCTTATAAGAAAATTTAATCATTTTTATTTTCTAACTAATTTATTTTTTTAACAAAATCATTCAAAAAATAATTGTTGCCCCAAATATAAAACATTTGGAATGATAAAATATTATTTTGTCCGAAATACGTTTGCAGCTATCTTATAAAATGATGCCGTTTGATTAAAAACGGCAAGAACCATCACCAACATTCCTTTGGGCCGCAACCACGAATTTTATTTGAGTTGCCTACTATAGAAGTAAGTGCACGGTATAAACCTTGCCCTTCTTCATTGCCGATAGCAATATAAACATCGCCAACGTTAGACGAACTAGAATTGTCAACACCGTCTTCAATTATAAAAGTTGCTTCATACATTCCGCCCTCATTACCCGAATATTGAACAGCGCCGACATCTGAAAACATATCTCTTGTCAATCCCTTCCAACTATCCGAATGAGCCGCCGCTCCCGCTTCAGCCATAATAGATAATTTAGTAACGGCATCCAAAAGCTGATTCGCTTTATACCGGTTCATTGCCATTGTGTAACCCGCGATTCCACCGATGGACAAAACGCCAATTATAGCTAATACTCCCAACATTTCAATCATCGAACGTCCCCGCTCTTTTTGTCGTGTTTTTTGAAGCTTCAACATTTTCAAACGACGGAACATTTCCAAATGTTTCATACTCTTTCTCCTTTTAAATTTTAAATATCGACGTACAAGTCCTTTACAAGAACAACATACTTTTTTTTAGTTTTTTTTTCAATAAATTTTATACCCCCCC
>ULOI01004706.1_pt1 | contig 16348 bp, 21 predicted proteins | sample 1952231 | NCBI WGS metagenome assembly ULOI01 (sample SAMEA4835593, study PRJEB28245) | human gut metagenome | biome: gut microbiome; material: fecal sample | place: Denmark | collected 2008
TGCCTTTGATAACTTTTTTAGCGGCGTTTCCCCTATTTAAAATTTTGTGTTAGTAAGCAAGTATATTTAATCCGTAAGTTTAGCAAAGCGGATATGCCCCGTTGTAAAGCAAATAACATCCTATTAATTATGAACATATTATTATATGTAACTAAGATACGAATGCTGCCGTATTTTTATACGGTTTATCAGTTTATGCAACAAAATGTTATAAACCGGTAAATTAAAAACGAACAAAATAAGAACAAATATTGCAATTAAAAGAGTGGCGATAAAAAAAAATTTAGCAAAATGTTGTGATGAATTTATCGGGCGCAATGAAACCATTTTTTCATATAACAGTTTGTTGCGAACTTGTATTATTTGATATGCGGCTTAATTTTGTGACAAGATTTTGTTTAGACTAAGTGTTTCCAATTACATTTCATAAATATACAAAAAGGGGCATGTGAGCTATATCCTTTCGAATAGGTGTCATTTTAAGTTTGCAAATCCTATTTTAAACTCATAGAAACAACTGTTTTTAGACAAATTTTCAATAAAATTTAAATTTTTTAAAAAAAGTGCTTGTATTTTTATGTGACTGCGTTATAATCAACTTTGTAATATCCGAAAGGATATTTTGGGCGTCGAAACCCATTCATAATGACAGTCGTATGCATGCGACTTAAAAAACAAGTGCTGACTGAAGCCTCAAAAGGGTGGATGTCGGCGAATAAGACCTCGGTCAAATAAGCCGAGCCATCTGTCATTATATGGTTTTCGAACATCCGCCCGCCTCAAGGTGGGTTTTTTCATTAACAAAAGAAAGGATGTTGAAAATGAAAAATATAAAACAAGAAAATGGCCGTTCAATGGTCGAAATGCTGGGCGTTTTGGCCATTATCGGCGTATTGTCGATCGGTGGTATCGCCGGTTACACAATGGCTATGAATCGCTACCGCGCCAATGAAATTATCGATACAGCTTCGAAATTATCTGTGGTTGCACAAACAGCAGGTGCTAATGGTGGAACTGTTAAAATTCCGGGATGGTCTGATATTGGTCTATCAGCGATTCCTCATAATGCAAAAATTAATGTTTGTACCAATGGCCAAGCTAAGGTAACTGTAGAGGCTACAGGTGTTCAAAACGCATTATCTTCTATTACAGGAGAATCATATAGTAGTGACATTGTAGTTGTTAAAGGTTCAGAAGGTAACAGTTCTTGCGGAAATGTAGCAGAAGATGCGACTGCAGTAACGGGCGGCGGAAGTGGAGGTAGTGAGGGGTAAATTTCCGCTACCTATCCGCGTTACATAATGTGCATATAAATTTTGCCGAAATACAATGCGGATAACAATAAAAGCTCGCCCTTTCTCGCTTTGGGGCGAGCCCACTGCAAAAGCTGTGGCTTTTATACCTGATTCGATTTTGTCATAGCTTTTGCGCCTTTCTTATGAATATATTGGTGTATAGATTTCTTGAAGCAGTGCGCCAATAAATGTCAGTTTAATTTCTTATGTGGGGATTTTCCATTTTTCCTGATTCGATTTTTGTCAAAATTCCCACACCTTTTTTATGCGACGGTTTTAAACGTTCCAAATTCGAATTTTGTTTAAAACGATCGCGCTTATGCTCTCTATATAGGGGGCACCAATGCAAAAGCTGTGGCTTTGTTCCTGATTCGATTTTGTCATGGCTTTTGCGCCGTTTTAACATATATTTCCCAGATATATATTTAGAGTAATTTTTGGTTTTTTCAAGAACGGTGTCAAGCGATGATTAATTAATCAATTAAAATAAGTTTTAAAAATTTATTTCTTTGTTTATCGGTAATTTGAACACTTGCTTTTTATACATTTTCAAATTAGTATGATTCCCAATCCATTTAAACAGTGAGGATGATTTATGCAAAAAGCAATTTTAACGGTTCTTATGGTTACAATATTAGGGTTGGCGGTCGGGTTATCTGCCTGTGGACGCGTATCGCGGCCGATGAAGCCCGAGGGGTCCGAGTATCCGAAATCTTATACGGTTAAACCGTAATCACATATTTTAAGATGGTTTTTTCTCTCTTTTGGAATAAATGTATCGTATTTTGTTATCCGCAGTGTTTCAATTGATGCCGCGAAATCAGTATTATAGATGATTTATAAGATGTCTTTTGTCATGTAACGTAATTTTTTGCACATAAGAGTATTGCATTTTGCACCTTTTGAAAATATAATGAAGGCACTTTTGAACAACCTTTTTTATTTAGGATAGGTTATGGTTTCACTTAAACAGTCACCGGTTTTACAAGTAAATTCATATCTGCGGGCTCAATCGGGGCGTTCAATGACTGAGATGTTGGGCGTATTGGCCGTGATTGGCGTGTTATCGCTTATCGGTATTATGGGGTTCAAGTTGGCGATGACGAAATGGCGTGCCAACGAGTTAGTGGCCGAAGTTAATATGCGTTCGGTTACTTTGGTGCAACAGCTTGTCCAAAATCCGAATGATATTGATATGGAAATGGGTGGTAAAACCAAACAAGGCTATACGATTACATCCGCTTTGGATGCCGATGATGACAATTATTTTTACATCAGTGTTGAAGAAATTCCTACGAGCGTTTGTCGTGAAGTTTTGAATTTAAATTGGGATGGTCCCGCTGAAATTTATGTTGCCGAATATGCGGGGTCGGAAAATCCGGAGGCTTGCGGGGAAGGTGATACTGTGCCTCAGATGGATTTCAAATTTCATAAACAAATGGATGTGCGTGCTGATTAAATACCTTGTTTTGTCAAGTTAAGATAATTATAACGTTCGACATTTATTCAGGTATTTGTTTTAACACCTTTTTTGAAGGTAACGTTTGTCTCAAATATTACGTTAAAAAACCGAGCCCTTAAAGCCCGGTTTTATAATCGTCAGATTTTTTATTCTTCTTCTTTGACAAAAACGGATTTGGGTTCGCCGCAAATCGGGCAAACGTAATCGTCCGGCAATTCTTCAAATGGTACATCCCCGTCATAAACGTATCCGCACACTGTACATATCCATTTTTCAGCCATTTTCTTTCTCCTTTGTTGACTGGTTGTTGAAATTGTTTCGGCTGCGTATGAACCATATTCTCTAACTTCGCCACTAACAACGTGGCTCAGTAAGTTCATCTTCGTTCATGTTCAGCCATTTTTTTCTCCTTTGTTGACTGTTAGTAAAATCACTTGGCTGTATATAAATGAGATGCACTAAATTCGGTGCTAACAACGCACCTCATTAAGTTTATCTGGATTTATGTTCAGCCATTTTATTTTCCTTTCGTTAATGGTTGTTGATAATAGTTAGGCTGCATATGAACCGGAATCGCTAAACGCGTCGCTAACAACGCTCCTTGTTAAGCTTATCTTCGTTCATGTTCAGCCATTTTTTTCTCCTTTGTTGATAGGTATTATTACGCCACCATATTTTTTAATCAAAATATTATTTAGTTTGACCCTTGCGTGACTGTGGCAATAAAACCTCTTGATAATAACTGTAAGTCATCGGTTTATCCATCGTTATGCCCGTTGCTTCCACCACATCACAATAAAAAACCGTATGGTGGGATGTTTCAATCATTGAAGCAACCTTTAAGATAAAGTAACAAACACTTTCTTTGAAAACGGGCAGGTTATCGACTAAATCATGCGGTGTATCGGCCCATTTGTCGGTTGTGCGGGAACTTTGATACCCAAAGCGTTTGATAATATCGATTGTTTGTGTTTGCGGCAAAACTGACAAGGATAGTTTTTTCGTTTTCTTAACAATTTCACGTGTGTAGGATGCATCGTTTAATGATACCAAAACTTGCGGCGGATCCATTTCGGCCACCATAACCGAATCAATCGCGCTGCCGACTAAACGCCCGTTGTGATCGGCCGCGCCGGTAATATACATGCCCTGTGTGATTTTAAAAAGTGTTCTTATATTCATCTGGTTCCCCTTACTTGTTTAAGATAGCACAAACAAAACAAAGTGCAACTTTTTTATTGAAAAAAATCATAAAAAAGGTTATTATATTGACATTGTTTTTAAATTTTAAGGAAAGAAAAATGAATCACGAAATCAAGTCAGCTACCGTTTTTTGCAGCGCCGCTTCAACTTATGAACCACATGTTAAATTAATGCAAGAATTGGGGCGTTTTTTGGTCAAAAATCATTGGACGCTTGTTTTTGGCGGTGGGTCGCTTGGATTAATGGGTACTGTTTTGCGCAGTGTAAAAGACGCAGGCGGCAAAGTGCGCGGCATTATTACGGGCAAATTATTAAATGTGGAATTGCCTAATCCCGAAATCTATAAAGACGGGGAATTGGAAATTGTTGAAACGATGAATGTTCGTAAACACAAGCTTTTTGAATACGGGGATATTGTCATTATCGGGCCCGGCGGATGGGGAACGGTGGATGAATTTTCCGAAATGGCGGTTGGTATCCAAATCGGAGATGTTAAACGCAAACCGATGATTTTTTTGAATGCCGACGGTTTTTGGGAACCGCTTAAAAAGCAAATTGCCACGATGGTGGATGCTCAAACATTGGATGAAACAAAATTGGATTTTATCGGGTTTGCCGATACAATTGATGCTATTTTGCCGACAATTGAAAAAGTGCAGGCTCAAATTAAAGCATCTTATGCCATTGTCCCCGAGGTTTAATATTGTCTGCCGGCAAAAATTTTGCTTAAAATAGGTTTTTTACCCAGTGTATGTTAGCGTGCCGTTTCAAGGTGCAGATGTTTTTAAATAAGGCCGGGTAACTTATCGGCATAGGGATTCAACATAAAATTTGCCGCAAATTGATACAGATGAAAAGGCAGCATATAATGCGTGAAATTAATTTTATTACATCGAATAAAGGCAAAATTGCTGCCTTAAAACGGGCTCTATCGCATAGGGGGATGGAAGATGTTAAAATCCTCGGACAAGATTTAAATTTAATGGAACCACAATTTGATACGGTTGCCGATGTGTCAGGCTTTAAGGCGCGTCAAGCTTATGAAATTTTGAAAAAGCCTGTATTGGTGGAAGACGGCGGTTTTTGTATTGAAGCATTAAATGATTTTCCGGGTGTTTACACGAAATATATTTTACAGACAATCGGGGCGGAAGGTTTGATGAAGCTGATGGATGGTATGCAAAATCGCCGCGCGCGTTTTGTCGGGCATGCAACTTATATCGATGAAAATGGCAAAATGCATTCTTTCGCGCGTAAAAGAGGCGATGTATTGATTGCGTCTAAAATGAGTGAAGCCAATTCGCCGTTTGCGTGGTCGGATTTATGGAAGATTATTTATGTGCCTGAGATGGGTAAAATTTTAAGCGAAATGAATGAAACGGAAGTTGAACGTTTTTACAATGACAATAATGCCGTTGGCAGTGTTCAACAATTCGCCGCATGGTATGTGCAAAATTATCAATAAACGTCACGAACGCTTTTGCCGTAAAGGATTTATCGCGGTTTGCATCCACAGTAACGTTGCCGATACAGTCCCAATTCTTTTTCCATAGCTTGGCGTAAAGCTTCGCCGCCGTTAAGGCGCCAATTTGTCGTATCATAAGGCAAACCGATTTCGTTGGAAACTTTTTGTGCGGCTCGGCAAACTTGGTCAAAATCTTTGTACCTTGAAATGCCCAAAACGGAGGAAAAAGTATCATATCCGTTTTGTTTTGCCCATACGGCCACTTTTTTCAAACGCATATAAAAACAAATGTCGCACCGTTTGCCGCGTTCGGGTTCGCCCAGTAAATCGGCTGTGGCGCAATCCCAATTTTCAGGGTCATAATCAAATTCGATGAACGGGACATGAAATAAATCACAAACGCGTTTATTTTCATCGCGGCGTTTTTCATATTCCAAAGCCGGTCGAATGTTGGGATTATAAAAGGCTACCGCAAAATCGGCACCCGATTCGGCCAATGTTTTGATGACACCGGCACTGCACGGCGCACAACAAGATAATAACAGCATTTTACCGGTTGGCATTTTAATCCTCGTATAGATTATTTTAAACGCATTTATTATTGCATAAATTCGAAAAAAATGCTATTAAAATCAAAAAGGGGAAAGGGGAAAATGCAAAAAAAGGAAATCCTGACGTGCCTGGTGTTGGCGCTCATTTTTTTAAGCCTTGTCTTCGGGTTTTGGCTGTTTAAACGTCATGAAGCGGCAAAGCAAGGGCAATTGCATGTTTTTGTAGAATTTACGACAAACGGCGCCTTGTTGGAAATGGTTGAATTTGTCAAATTGCCCGCTGATGCGCCGAAGATAATTGCTTGGGGGCGTTTTCAAAATGTAAAAGACCGTGTTGATTTGTCAAAATACAATACCCGCGAAATCAAATGCAATACGGCCGATATTGTGCGTGAAGTCAAAAAAGAGTTACGCAAACATCCCAATTACAAAATTGTTTTTTATACGACAATTGACCATGCCGGGGTTTCGCTGTTCCCCTTGCTTGAGGAAATTCCGTCTAAAAATGTGGCGCATATCCATTTTTTTGAAGAAGGCCACGGAGCGTTGGCCATTCATAAAAAAGCATATCATTTAGCGCATGATTATGAATTTGACAATTGTCCCGATAATCCGATTTTGCCGACATATGCTTATTATACACATTTAAAATATCCGACGACTTATCATTTAGGTTTTGTGCCATATATGAAACAACGGCCCGAATTTTTAAAGTTGATGACTTTATTGCGCAAAGCCGATGTTCGAAATGTTGATTTTTATGATATTTCAAATACATTATCTAAACGCCACAAAAATGCGATTGCCTCATTGGTGGGGTTAGATGTGGATAAATATCGCACTCTTTTTACGCAATCGCAAAAACCTGTCGCTGTTTTAGTTGGTTCGTGGGTACGAGGCGACAAAGAAAATGAAGATTTACATAAACAACTGGTTGCGGTGCTTCGTGATAAATCATATTTGTGGATTTATAAACCGCATCCGAGTAATGCGTCATCAGACATAACGGACAAATTAGTGAAAGAATTTCCGGACCTAGAAGTCATTCCGGCTGCTGTTCCGTTGGAATCTTTTTTGTTTGAAGATATTTTACCGGATGCAGTTGGGGGTGTAACATCGTCAATTTTTTTATCTTTATCACAGGCTGATATTTTATTTTATATTGAAAAACAAGATGGGGATGATTATTTGCCTTATTTGCTTGAACAAGGTTTAATAACACCGGATAAAGTTATCCGCCTGCCTTAAAATTGAATATATTGATTATGGGAAAATTCCTTGACACATGCAATATATAAAAGTATGCTGGTTGCCATGAAAACATTGATTGACCTCTATTTGCGGCTGTTTGCTTTTTGGATGAAATTTCCCGAAAAAATTCGCTATGTATTGGTCGGGGGGTATAACACCGTTATTTCTTATTTATTATATGCTTTGTTTTTATGGATATTGGATGGGCTTTATGAACAGATTGCCCTCTTCTTTTCTTTTATCGTCAGCTCGCTCAACAGTTATTGGACGCAAAAAATTTATGTTTTTAATACGCGCGGCAATATCAAAAAAGAATATTTTAAATGCTTGATTTCATGGGGAATCAGTTATGCTCTAAACGTCATTTTATTGTTTTTGTTTGTCAAAATGGTTGGCATGAATCCGTATGTCGGACAGTTTTTCGCGTTGATTTTGGTCACAATCAACAGTTATCTTATGCTTAAAAAATTTGCATTCAGGAGGAAATCATGAAAGTTGCCGTTTTAATCCCTTGTTACAACGAGGAAAAAGCAATCGCCAGTGTGGTTAAAGATTGCAAAAAATATTTGCCCAAAGCCGATATTTACGTTTATGACAATAACTCCAAAGACAAAACCAAACAAGTGGCAAAAAAAGCAGGGGCTATTGTCCGCAGCGAAACGCATCAAGGCAAAGGCAATGTTGTGCGGCGCATGTTTGCCGATATCGAAGCCGATATTTATGTGATGACGGATGGAGATGCAACTTATGATATTGCCAGTGCGCCGAAAATGATTCAGTTAATGATTGATGAAAATTTGGATTTGGTCACGGGCGTTCGCAAATCGGTTGAAGAAGAAACTTACCGGGCCGGCCATAAATTCGGCAATATGTTAATGACAAAGTTGGTGCATTTGTTCTTCGGCAAACGTACGGATGATATGTTATCGGGGTTGCGGGTATTTTCGCATCGGTTCGTGAAATCTTTCCCTGCCAATTCCAGCGGGTTTGAAATTGAAACGGAACTGACGGTGCATTCGGCGTCCATGCGGTTGCCGGTTGCGGATGTGCAAACGCCATATTATGCGCGTCCCGAAGGGTCAACAAGCAAATTGTCAACATTCAAGGACGGTTATAAGATTTTGAAAATGATTGCCGTTTTAATTAAAGAAGAACGCCCGTTGTTGTTCTTTGGTTTAGGGGCTTTCGTTTTATTTATCTTGTCAATTTTGGCGGGAATCCCGGTTGTTGTACATTATCTTGAAACGGGTTTGGTGCCGCGTATTCCGACAGCTATTTTGTCCGTCGGCTTAATGTTGTGCGCAGGTGTGTCGCTTGCGATGGCACTTATTTTGGACACGGTTTCCAAAACGCGCAAGGAAATACGGCGCATGCAATATTTGCAATATAAAGCGCCGGCCGATATTGCAAAAAAATAAATCGGGCAATGTTAGGCCTGCCATTAGTGGGCGATTAAATAAAATGTATTAAAGATTAAGAGAGTGAAACATGTTTTTTACCTATCGAAAAGTTTTTTGGGCTTGCTTGATTATGACGGTGTTTTTTTATGTCCCCTTTTATATACTGGGTTGGAACACCGATGTATGGACACGTTTTACCCGAATTCAAGAATGGGCAGCGCAGGGGTTTCCGTGGAAAGAACATTTAATGATGGGACAAAATTTTCCGTACGGGCATGAAATGCATTGGACGCGTCCGTTGGATGTTATCGGCTATATTTTTGCGTGGCCGTTTATTCCCAATTATGGTATTAAAGATTCTTTGGAAATCATGTCATATTATGTGCCGCTGTTGACGTTATTATTGGGTGTTGCAGGCTTTTTATACGCCTTGCGCGGATATTTGACGCCTAAGATGATGTTTATTTCTTTTTGGTTATTCTTTTGGGGCATTGGTTATGTGTGGGGGCAAACGACGGTCGGGTATTATGACCATCATGTATTTCATTTCACGATTTTAATGTGGGTAATTGCCTTTGTTGCAAGGTCATTTTTAAAGGAACATAAAAATTCCCTCATGATTGCGGCCGGCGCTTTGACGGCATTGGGAACTTGGATTACGGCTGAATTTTTTATCAACAGTTATATTGTATTGGTACCGTTTGTTTTTTATTGGCTGTTTTATAACCGCTCATTAAAACCCGCCGTCGTTTATTCGGCAAGTTATACGTTGTTTTTATTGGCGGCCATGAGCTTTGACCATCCGATATCGGGCTTTTGGACGCTTGATTTTTATCGCGTGTCTTTGTTCCATGTGCTGCTTGGTGCTTTGAATACGGCAGCATTATTGGGATTAATCGGGATTTTTTGCGTTTTAAAAAGTTCAGTTTTGCGCCGATTGATATATGGAACCTTAATGGGTAGCATTTACGGCGTTATTTTGCTGAACATTTTCGGCGATATTTTATTGGTGCCTATGGCCGATCCGATCGTTTATAATGTTTGGACGAAAAAAGTATCCGAGATGGAACCATTATATAAGAGCAGCAATGTTTTTTCCGAAGGGTTGATTGTTTTCATTGTCGGTTTGATTGCTTTATTCGTATCGTTAAAAGCGCGGTTGCACAAAAATGCGCCAATATTGTTGTTGACTTCGGTGGGGTTATTATTTTATTTGTCGATTTATATTTTCCATGTCCGCGTTGGTATCAGTGTCAATGTCTTTATGATTTTGGTGGCATCGTTATGCTTTAATATGGTATTTTTTCCGCGTGAAAAATCCGGCGGCGAAACGGTTTTGTTCTTATTGTTGTATGGTTTGTTTATCGGCGGCAATTTGCGCGGCGGATTAATTGTTGACCGTTTGAATAATTTGGGTTTGAATGCTTACCGCGAAGAATTCAAACAAGATCCGAACTTGAATATTCCGAAATGGTTAAAAATCCGTTTGATTGAAGAGCAAGAAGCAAAGAAAAACGAAAACGTCCCGCCAGAACCATATAAGGAAGGTGACCCGTGGGTTTTTACATGCGATATTTCTGACGGGGTAATTGATGTAATTAAAAAGGATAATAAAAACGGTGGCGTATTTGTTGATATTTTCGATTCGCCTAAAATGTTGTGGAAAACGGATAAGCCGTTATTGACGGGACCCTATCACACGAACGTTGACGGGTTTATGGCGTTGTTCCATATTATGTTTGACCGGGGGGATTTTAAAACCGCCCATCGGATTATCAACGAGCGGGGTTTGACCCAAATTTATATTAAAAATCCGATTTGTTCGTCTTACATTATGTATGATGAAGAAACGAAAAAGGTGATTGAGGGAGCTAAGGGGACTTTCTATGTAACATTATGGGAAAATAAAAAGGTTCCCAATTGGTTGGAATTGGAGTATCATAATAAACGCACGGGCGAAAAGGTTTATCGCGTTAAATAAAAAAGGGGGTAATAATGAGCCGGAATCTTCAAGAAAATCAACAACCTTACTGTCTGCCTAAGGATGACAATGAAATATTTGAATCTATGCATCAAGATGACAGCAAAGACATTGTGCCGGCTGTTTATAAGGTGCTTGATAAAATCCAATTACCCTATCGTGCTCAATTAATTGCTTTTTTTGAAGATATTGATGCGAAATACGGGCAATATATCAGTGATGAAGAAATTGATAAAATTGATGCCATTTTATTTGACGACAAAGGTCAAGAAAATTTTATAACGGCGAAGGGGTTTAACGATATCGCTAAATTTGTGAAAAAACAAGAGCACAAGTTGAATGCGCAAGATATTGCCGACTTTGATGCTTTAAACGCCGCGTATCGCTTGAAAGTGAAAATTTTTTTAAATACGACTATAGATTCTAATAAAGAAACGCCCTTGATACACGCATGTGTGTGGGGTGTTGTAGAGGCCGCAGAAGTTTTAAAACAAGAAGGCGCCGATATGCCAGACAATATCTTAAAAAAAGCAATTGGGTGGTCAGGTATCGAAACCGTTAACTGGGCTTTACGTAATGGTGCTAAAATTACCCCGCAAGATATCATCTTGGCAAAAGAGTATCGCAAAGTCGATATTGCCGATAAACTTGAAGGCATCTATAAAAAAGAACACCCGGATTATGAAGGTGGTTTTGAAACGCCTAAGCCTTTTGATTTTAAGGAACGTACACCGTGCGGTACATCAAGAATTGGCAAATCGCGTTTGGCGCCGCCGCCGCATTTACGAGACGGCCGATAATATAGGGCTCTTAAAAAAATGGTGCAATTAATCCAAAAACCGCAAGCGATAGCTTTTGATTGGGATGGAACGTTGGCCGATACGCGTGAGGTTGTAACGATAGCGTTAAATCATACATTGGCATTGTATGGCAAAGAAACTTGGGAAGCGGTGCGTTTAAAACAGCGAAATCCGATGAAATCGTTGAAAGAAAATTTTCAAAATTTTTTTGGCGCGGATGCATTCAAGGCCTATAAAACCTATTTGGCATATTATCGCACCCATTGTTTGCAAGACGTTCATCCGATGAGGGGTGCTGGTGAATTGTTGCAATATTTAAAACAACATGCCGTTTCAATCAGTATAATTTCGAATAAGGAAAAATCGTTACTTATATCCGAAATTCAAAATTGTTTTCCAAACATTGTATTTAATGCAGTGCTGGGGAACGGGGATGCGCCTCAAAATAAGCCCGCACCCGATCCGATTTGGACAGCGTATGCGATGGCGCCCTTTGATATTAATCCGCAAAATGTTTGGATGGTCGGGGATGCGCGAGTAGATTTTGAATCGGCCGTTACGGCAAACTGTTTGCCGATATTAATCGGGCCGGAAACGCTTAAACGTCAAATCGGCGCATTGGCACAGCTTGAAAAAACAAAACAAGCCTATCTATTTAAAGATTTAACGGATTTTTTAAATCATTTGACATGGGACAACTAACATGAATAAGTTACACGAAAATAACGGAACTTATTTAAACAAGCAAAGGAGTGGGCGGCTATATGAATAAATTCATCGGGTTGGGAGCGACAATTTTTTTGTTGGGCGCTTCATTTTTCCCTGCTTCATGGTTGTTTATAGCTTCAATTATCGTTGTATGTTTGCTTATTTCGTTTTATGCCTTGAAATATCGGTTGCATCTTATCCCCATTGAACAAGAAACTTATCGCTTGGTTTTTTCAAAAATCGTTGCGGAATTATTTGTAATATCTCCTTTAATTATTGCTTTATTTTTGTTTATTGATGTGGATTATAGGTGGGCTTTTGTCCTAATCGGCATTTTGATGATTATCTTGCAAATTTTGAAAATCGGATATTATTTATATGCCAAAAAACATACGGGCGAATAAGTCGCATTTTAATACAACTGTTCACGAATTTTGGGCAAAGATTTAATGGATGTGTAGGTGCTTAAAAAGAAACCCGTTAAGTTCAAACCTTTGCGTATATCGATTTCGGATGCTTCTGCATCTTTGAATAAAAAAAGCGGTAATTCCAATAATTTGTCATGATAAGGCAACCCAACTTTGCGGCTGACCGCACGGCCCGTTTTGGGGGAAATATAGGCTAAATCATTTGCATTCCCGCCACCTGCGCATTTGGAACAATCCAATCCGAATCCGATGGTTTGCAACAAATCTTTTTCCCACAAAACATATTTTTTTAAAAAATCGTCTTCATCCAAATCATGCAAAAATTTTAAAGTTGCACCATAAAATTCGCTGTAATTTTGACGCTCGGGCAAAACATTGTCCAGTAAGGCACACAGGCATGTCAAAGCCGCCAATCGTTTTTTATCGTCCAAAAATCGAATTGAAAAGCTGGACGATTGTTCCAAATAGTACGTGCCCAATTGGTCGATGAGGCGTGCTTGCCAACGCCCTTCGACAAATGAACCGATTTGCGGCGGCTCTTTTTTTTGCAGCACGCCAAGGTGCCGTCCATTGTCACGTGTGAATAAGCTGATGACAAAAGACCTTTCCCCCAACCGGCGGGTGGACAAAACAAGGGCATTTTGTGTTTTAAAATCAGGCATTTATATCCTTTGAGTCAAAAATGTTTTTATGCTGCCGGCACTTCGTATGCTGCTAGCCTTCATTTTTTAAGCGTTAAAATCCAATCCCCAATTTGAATATTGGCTGGGGTCTTCAACCCAATTTTCCTTGACCTTGACAAACAAAAATAAATGGACGGGCGTTTCAAACAACCGCGACAAATCCCGTCGCGATTGTTCACCGATTTTTTTTATCATCGACCCGTTTTTGCCCAAGACGATTGATTTTTGGCTGACCCGTTCCACAAAAATAGTTTGTTCAATGCGAATACCGTTTTTTTGCTCTTTAAAATCTGTTGTTTCAACTGCAACGGAGTAGGGCAATTCTTGTTGCAAAGCCATGAATAATTTTTCGCGTGTGACTTCTGCGGCAAACAATTTATTCGGCAAATCGGATAGTTGGTCGCCAGGAAACATCCAAAATCCTGCCGGCATTTTTGAAACCAAAAAGCGTTTTAAATCTTCGACGTTTTCCCCTGTGCCGGCCGAAATCAAAAAAGTATCGGTAAACAAATCGGGTTTGTTAAGCTGACTGATAAGCGGCAGTAATTTTTCTTTTGCCACTAAATCAATTTTGTTAATGACCAAAATTGTTTTTTGATGATTCTTTTCCAAATTGTTGATGATGTTTTGCGTGTTTTTGTCAATGCCTTTTTGTGCATCGACCAATAAAAGCCTTAAATCCGATTCTTCGGATTCGGTCCAAGCCGATGCGACCATCGCTCTGTCCAATCGGCGGGACGGTTTAAATATTCCCGGCGTGTCGACTAAAATGATTTGTGTGTCGCCTTGTACCATTGTGCCTCGGATACGCGAACGAGTGGTTTGCACTTTGGGCGATACAATGGATACCTTGGCACCGACCAAACGATTAACTAAAGTCGATTTGCCGGCGTTCGGAGCCCCCAAAACGGCCACAAATCCGAAATGTTGCGTGTTTGTTGTGTTCATTTTAATTCCTTTATTTTGTTTTTAATAAAATAACACAGTTATAAAAGTTTTGCAATCTTTACCGCTTATTGCCTAAAGGAATAAAATTGACTTATAGAGGGCAAAAAAAATTAAAATACATTCATAGTCTTGTTTGCAGTGCAGATTAAATTTGCCCGTTTATAAAAAAAATAAATAGGCATAAGAAAATCAGTGTATTTTAAATTCTATTTTACTTTTCCAGTTGTTTTAACAAATTGTCCGCCGCATTTTGTTCGGCAATTTTTTTGGATTTGCCTTCGCCATGCGCCAATCCCGCGCCCATAATTTCCACTTGCATGAAAAAATAAGGTTCATGGTCGGTCCCGGCACGTTTCAATACGGAATAAACGGGCAAATCAAAAGCGTGTTTTTGCGCCCATTCTTGCAACGCTGATTTGGCGTCTTTCGGCGCTTCTTTGTTTGCTTCGACGTACGGCATCCAAAACGGCAACATAAATTCTTTGACCTTTTGTATACCTTGGTCTAAATACAGCGCGCCCAAAACGGCTTCGCATACATCGCTTAAAATCGACGGATTCGAGCGCAATTCGTCTTCTTTTGTTTTTATTAAAGACGGTATACCCATGTCAATGGCGATTTCGGCCAGCGTTTCTTCGCGCACCAAAGCCGTATGGCGGCGTGCCAATTCGCCTTCCTTTTCCTTAGGGAATTTTCTGTACAAATACTCGGCAATGACCAATCCCAGAACGCGGTCGCCCAAAAATTCCAACCGTTCATAGGGTGCCGATTTGCCATGGTGTGACAAAGTCAATGCGGTTGTCAAACATGTTTTGTCTTTGAATAAACTTTGAATATCCATATTAAATCCCCATAAAGAAACGGTCAAACCTTAAAGAATCTTTCCATTTCCAAAATTCGTAAAACCATCCTGCCCCGTTGTTGGAATAAAAAATCACTTCGGCGCGCCCTTCCAAATTTTCCGCCGGAACAGTTCCCCAATAACGGCTGTCTTCCGAATTATCGCGGTTATCGCCCATCATGAAAAAGTGTCCTTCGGGTACGATAATCGGATCGGTTTCATCTGCTCCACCTATATCGTTTATTTCATAAATGAGGTGTTTAACGCCGTTTGGCAAGGTTTCCATATACTTAGTATAGTAATTGCCGCCTCCTTCGGTTTGCCAATATTCCCGTCCGATAAGTTCGCGTTCGACAATCTTGTCATTAATATAAAGCCGTCCGCCAATCATTTGGATTTTATCGCCGGGCAATCCGATAACCCGTTTAATGTAATCGGTTTTATTGTCTTTGGGCACTTTAAATACAACAACGTCACCGCGTTCGGGTGCGGTGTAAAAAATGCGGCCTTTGGGAATAATGGGCAGTGAAAACGGGAATGAATGTTTGGATAATCCATAGCTATATTTTGAGATAAACAAATAATCGCCAATAAGTAAGCTCGGCACCATGGAGCTGGATGGAATATTGTAGGGTTCAAACGCGACCGAACGGATAAGCAGCGCAATGATGACCGCCCAAAAAATGCCGATGATATTGGCCCATAAAGAATTTTTTTGTTTATTTTTCATTTGAATTTTTGCCTTTTGTATGATATGTCATGAACAAATTTAATTTTGGTTTATATAGCATATAATGAAAGAATTGTCCATGTTAAAATTTAATTTAAAAGCATCCGAAAACAAAGCACGCCGCGGCGACCTTCATACAGCTCACGGCACCGTTCAAACGCCGGCGTTTATGCCTGTCGGTACGGCCGGTACCGTTAAGGCAATGACTGTCGAAATGGTTAAATCCACCGGCGCTGAGATTATTTTGGGCAATACCTATCATTTAATGTTGCGCCCGGGGGCAGAGCGTGTGGCAAAATTTGGCGGTTTGCATAAATTCATGAATTGGCAAGGCCCTATTTTAACCGATTCGGGCGGATTTCAAGTCATGAGCTTGTCAGGCCTTCGTAAAATTACCGAAGAGGGCGTAACGTTTCAATCCCACATTGACGGAGCAAAGTATAAATTAACGCCCGAACGGTCGATGGAAATTCAATACTTGCTCGATTCGGACATTACAATGGCATTTGATGAATGCGTAAAATTCCCATCCGAAAAAAAAGTCGTTCAAAAATCAATGGAAATGTCTATGCGGTGGGCTCGGCGGTCGAAAGATGCTTTTA
>ULOI01001539.1_pt1 | contig 16051 bp, 13 predicted proteins | sample 1952231 | NCBI WGS metagenome assembly ULOI01 (sample SAMEA4835593, study PRJEB28245) | human gut metagenome | biome: gut microbiome; material: fecal sample | place: Denmark | collected 2008
ATTGTTGGCACAAATGGCGGCGTTATTTTGTTTGAATAAAGACGAAACCGAATTTGCCTATTATGAAAACGACCACATTACGATTGTGTCGATGGAAACGGGAAACACGACCAAAATTATTGCCTTTGACGTAACGGCTTTAAGCTTTAACCAAAGCGGCGATACGTTGTTTTTTGCTTCTTCCAAAGATGGTACACACAATATTTATGCTTATGACCGTAACACGCGCGAAGTCGCGTTGTTAATGCGTGCCGGCGCCAAAATTAATGCGATGAGCTATTAAAATTAAGATGCTGGCATTTGAAAACGGACATATGCGATTGATAAAAATCACGTTAAAGCAGATCTAAGTATTTCATAAAAAGCGCTTGTACTTGAAATTTATAATTTTACGGATAAAAAAATTGACAAATATTTTTTTATCAAGTATTCTTTACATTGTTTCAACTTATTATCGAGGTATTAAATGACTCTTTATGAACAATTTTGTTTTATTGATCCAATGAACGATGCCGGTTTCGAATGGGCAAAAAAGGCTGCCTTGGTTAAAGAGGGTAAAATTTCTTCTGAAATTCAAAACCAATTTTTAAAAGATTTTATGACGACCATGCTAACAGGCTCAAACAGCCATCCGGCCGAAGTCATTGAAGATATTACAAATAAAATTTCCGTCGTCAAGGCATGTTGTGAACAAAAAGCCGGCCTGGGTGAACTTGCAATGGACAAGGCACAAGAAAAAGTAATTGAGCAAGTCAATAAGTGGCAAGCGTGTGAAAGCACCAATATTTATCTTATGTTGGTTGCGACATGTTTGACCCATGACGATATGGCATGTATGCCAGAACAAGAGATGGAACTGCCGTTTGGTTTAACAGCCGAAAAAGCCAAAGAAATCGGCGTGTCCTTGAACGGTTTACGTTTGAATAATGAGCTTTGCCAACCCGATTTGCGTGCGCTGGTTGAACAAAGGGCGCGACCCGAGGCTGGTATTAATGAAGAGTTCATGTTTTTGGCGGATAAATTGCAATTTTGTTTGGATTGTGCCAAGCAGGCAGGGACACCCATCGAACCGAATAAAGTATGCCAGATAGATGGTTTTTTTGTTTTCGGCGGGTCTGAAATGAGGCCATTCACCGGCGAATGGCCGGCTTCATTGGCAGTGCATAAAACAATGGTTGATTATATTGTTAAAGAAGTTGGCCGTAAAGAAGCCGAAGAATTGTTTTGGCCAAATAAAAATGTAGAGTTTTCTTGGATGATGCAACCTGCCTTTAACCGTTATTTAAAGGAAGCATTCTCAAATAAAATTGCGACGCAAAACAGCATGCCTAAAAATCCTGACAAAGGGTATGAACGTTAAGATATAAGGACTTAAAAAAATCCTGTTGTTTAAAATAAGGACTATTATTATATCGTAACGGAGTTAATAAAGGGCTGTCTTTTTACTTGACAGCCCTATGTTGTTACGTCTACATTAGGGTCATGTTTGATGTTATCTTATTATCCCTTATCCAAAGTGCCACGGAATTTCTGCCGGTCAGCTCTTCCGGACATTTGATATTGGCCGAAGCGTTCGGATTGTCCGACCAAACGTTGACGATGGATGTGGCGTTGCATTTTGGCACTTTATTGGCGGTTTTGGCGTATTTTCACAAGGACGTTTGGGCCATGTTTATCGGTTTGTTTCGAAAAGGTCCCGCACGCGATTTAACGGTCAAATTGATGATTGGCGTTTTGCCGATTATCATCGTCGGATATTTTTTGCATGACATCGTTGAAACGTTGTTTCGTTCGCCCGTATTGATTGCTTTTACCTCAATTTTTTATGGCATTTTATTGTGGTGGGTGGACAAAGTATGCCCCAAAAATCGCGATATTGCGGGGTTGTCATATAAGGGTGCTTTTATCATTGGGTGCGCTCAAATTTTAGCCCTTGTGCCGGGAACCAGCCGTTCGGGCATAACAATGACATGTGCCCGTTTTTTAAGGTTAAGCCGCACCGAATCGGCACGTTTTTCAATGCTGTTATCCATCCCGACGATAGCGCTTGGCGCCCTTTATCAAGCATACGTCAGCTATCGTGCCGAAGGGTTGAGCCAAATCATGTCGCCCGATATTTTATGGGGCGTCGGATTATCGGGTTTATTCGGGTTGTTGGCGGTGTGGTTTTTGATGAACTGGGTTAAAAAGGCTTCTTTTGCCATATTTGCCGTTTACCGCGTGGTTTTGGGGATTTTCCTGCTGATTTGGTTTTTGTAGTTTGTGTTTTTTATGCTGCGCCCTTTGACGGGTTGTCCATGAAATAAGTTAACACATGTACGCGCAAGGCGCTTGATAAATTTGTTGTACGCGTATCGTCGATTTCGGTCACGATGGACGCAACTGAACGGTTTTGTTGGTCGGCCATGATTTTAAGCGCTGCCCAAAATTCATTTTCCAACGTGATGCTGGTACGATGCGAATGAATGACGATAGAATGTTTGCCCATGATTTTTTTATCGTTTCGCGGACGAATTTGCAAGTCGCCCGCCTGAGGTTTAAAAACGGTTTTATAAATGTCCGGTGCAATTAAGATTTGCGCCGTTCGCTTAACGAGATGACTTCTGCCTTTTGCGGTGTTTTTTCTTTGGGCAACTCGGGTTTAAAAGTGTAACCGAATCCCGCACCTGGGTCCGAAAAGTTTATTAACGCGTCATAAGGGATGACCAATGTTGCCGGAATGCCGCCAAATGCTAAAGTCACGGAAAAAGCATCCATCCCCGCATTTAAATTATCATATTGATGTTGCAAAATAATGCTCATTTCTTCAGGATATTTAACACGGATAAATTCGGGCATTTTAACATCCGCTCGATTTGTTTGAAAGGTAAAGAAAAAATGCGATTCATCGGGCACGCCGTTTTTTGACGCTTCCTCAAGCACTTCTTTGACCAAGCGTTTAAATGCTCTGTTTAAATACGGTTCATAATCTATCGGCATCGTTTTTTGTTACCTCATTCTTGTTTCTTTTCCGGAAGGCCGAGACTTTTGACGTGTCACGGGCTTACCTGTATTCATATTGTTCAAAATTCTTTCATCCGCAAGGGAAGCGGGAAGACGGCCGTCCTTATAATCAAATAACAGGCTGGATTTTTTTGCCGCTTGTTCAAAGTCGGCAATTTTTTGAATCAACAAATCGATATGTTCTTTGCCTTGCGCTTCCCGATAAATGCCCATGCGTGTCGCATTTTTTTGCACATCTTTTAACGTCGTTTCAATCCCAGCGCGAATTTGCGTTTTAATCAAATAAACCGTTTCTGCGGCTTCATTATCCGTTAACGGGCCGTTTTTTGAAATGACTAAAAAAGAATAGCCGTACTCCTTCAAAGTGTACTTTGCCAATACTTTGGATAAATGTTTAACCGAACATTCTTTCGGGTTGTCGTTGATAACTTCTTTAAATGTCCAAGCGCGTCCTAACGTATCATTAACGGCCACCATAACCGGATTGTCGACCTTTCGAACAAGTCGCATCTCGGCCAAAGATATGCGTTTATTTTTGTTGTGTAACAAGATGGGCAATTCGATAATATGGCCGGCATATTTGCCCGCTTTTAAATCTTCCTTGCTTAAATCAGGCATTTGATATGTATACATAAGCATCATAATCTGACCTAAACTGTCTTGCACGTTTGATAAGGTGTTTTGAGTGCGCAATTCGCCGTTTGGTATCGGCAATTTCATATAATTTTGCATTTCTTTTGCCGCTTCTTCGAAAACCGTGTGTGTCGGAACCGTCGGAAGGTCTTTTGAAATGATTTGATAGGAAATTTCTGCCTCGTTCATTTTCGCCGCGGATAGCGGTTTCCCTTGATTTTTGGGTGCGTGGGCAGGTGTCATGTTTTGGGTTAATAGGGAATCCAATGCCATCGTATGGGCAATGGAAATAGCTTGGTTGGCATTGAAGATTCTTTTATTTTCAAGCGCTTCGGCAATGGCAGTTACTTGCTTAATCAAAGCATCCAATTCTTGGGGCGCTTGCCTATACAGCGGCAATTTTTTAATCTTTTGCGGCAAAGAGGTAAATTCATTTTTTAAAACAACGGCAAAAGTTTCATTGATAGCGTTTTGCACTTGTATTTGTTCTTCTTTTGACAAAGGCGTCATATATGCCACACTGAAAAAATCATGGGCGCGTTTGCCGACACTGTAGTGCGATAAAGGGGAAAACCAAAATTGGCAATAGGCAGTTGTACCGTTTAACTTAAGGATTTGCTCTTTAGTTAATATGCGCCCCAAAATGTCATTCATCTTGCTTTCGGCATCGTTTTCATTTAGGTCTATTTTGCCTTTGTCTTCTGCCGAAATCGGTTTTTTATATAGAGCGGGCGTTTCAATAAAGCTGCCCGTCAAATTATATTGATACGGATTGTTTTTGGTATCGGGTTTGGTAAAAGTGACAAGATGATGAATTTTAGCATTGATATTTTGATAAAGCAAATCAACGGCTTTATCGGTTTCACTGGTACTATTTCCCTTTGGACGTATTACATAGCGCCCGGAAATATTATCGTATTTTGAAGAAGCTTCATACTTTGGAATAAAAATATCGGGTGTAATAGAATGGGTACGCAAACGCACCGTTTTATCACGTTTGTAAACCATGGCGGTAAAACCGTCACCGGGGACATAAACCATACGCGCGTTTGAAAAAATCTTATTTAATTGCAAACGGGATTTCAACGCAGGCATCATATTTTTATAATCGTCCGTATCTTTAAAAAAGTTCCACGCTTCTAACTGTTCAGCCGTCAAACCCTTTTCTTGGCTTTTAATCATCAACTCAATTTTTTGAGGGTCTGAAATTTCAGGATTCTGAGCGTTTGCTTCATTGGAAAATAACAGCGATGCTGCGGCGGCGGTAGGAAGAAGAATTCTTTTAAAGTTCATGGTCCGGCCCCTTTATAAAAATATAAAAAAAGTGAAGGTTCTGCTGTTGCTGGGAGAACCTTCAAACCCCCACCTAGCCGCTCATATTGGCTAGGAATTGATCGTTGCTAAGACGCCATTAAGCGGCTTTTGCAACCGGAGCAAAATTATCATTTGCATTTGTATTTTTCAGCCCGATAACGGTGGTACTATGCCGGATACAAGAATAAGTCTTTATTATGCGTGTCGATCCTGTTTCACCCCCATAAATGTATTTTAAAGGCTTATTAACGGCGGTTTTTGCTCCCTTGTGTAGGGTTTCTACACGGCGGTTGCAAAAGCCTTGTTTCTAAACCGTTAAAATACATTTAAATGCACCAACGGTTTAATCATTTCTTATCCGTTATAAGGGCTCTTATACGTAAAAGCCTATTAACGGCGGTTTTTGCTTCCTTGTGTAGGGTTTCTACACGGCGGTTGCAAAAGCCTTGTTTCTAAACCATTAAAATACATTTAGACAATGTATCAATGGTTTGTTTTCACTCCCTTATGTAGTCCTGCTACATGACGGGTGTGAAAGGTTCCCATTTTAAGCCGTAGATAGCTGTAACGGCTTCAAGGCCTGTTAACGACATCTTTTCCTTTATTATGTACTGTTTTGTACAAGGCAAGTTTGCCGCGCTTAGTTAATTAACCTTTTATTTTGGTGGAGGTGTCGGGTACCGCCCCCGAGTCCACAACATCTATTTCACTTTTCGTTTAGTATCATAGCCGATTTAAAACCGGCATTTTTAAAATACCATATTTTTTTATTAAAATCAAGAGGTTTTATTTTCCGTTTTTTTTGCGCAAGCACCGAAATCGTATAACGGTACAATTGATAAAAATTCATTTTTTATTAAGAGCTTTAGTCTCATGCGGTTCTTGGTGACGCATACGGATATCCACACTCAATTGATGCTCGGTATTTGCCAAGATGTTTTTTTATCCACGTTTCATTGTTCTGTTAAAGCAAATTATTGTTTTTACCCGACAAAAAAAGGAAGAGAAAAATCTCTTCCTTTTACACCTTAAAATTTCAACGTCAAAGAATTTCATCACATGTCGTTGTAGTTTCAGGTGGCGTTGTAGTTTCCGGAGGTGTTGTTGTTTCCACACAATAGTGGTCTAAGCCGGCATTTGCCCCCGCGCCGCGAGCCACACCATCTAAGCAGCAGAAATAGCGAGCTTCGACGGTTTTCCATTCGCCACCTTGTTCTTCACAACAAACCGGACCATCCGTATCAACGTTACATGTCGTTGTTTCAGGCGGCGTTGTAGTTTCCGGAGGTGTTGTTGTATCACATCCGCAACAACACATTTGAGTTGCTGCTTCATAGACACAATAACCGGGTTCGTACCCGTGCTCTATGCCATAGCTTTCACAACATGCCTGTGAACCATGTCCAAACGGATCACATGTCGTTGTAGTTTCCGGAGGAGTGGTTGTATCCGGCGGCGTTGTTGTCTCACGGCATTCCGGACGGTCAAATTGACCTTGATCCCCGTCACGGCAACACCATCCTCCTTCGCCGGGAATTTCAATCCAACGGCCTTGGAAGTTTGGTGATTCACAACATTCTTTGCTTTGGAAAGCATCATTACAGAAAGTTGATGTTTCTTCCGGTGTCGTTGTATCGGGCATCGTGGTTGTCGTATCGGGCGGCGTAGTTGTTATTCCACCGCCTTGATCAGGGGTTGTGGTTGTATCCGTCCACGGATAGGTTGTTATTGTGTCAGTTTGTGTCGCGGTAGTTGTCGTATCCGTCCACGGGTAAGTTGTCGTGGTCGTTGTATCCGTCCATGGATAGCTTGTTGTTGTATCAGTTTGTGTCGCGGTAGTTGTCGTATCCGTCCACGGGTAGGTAGTTGTGGTGGTTGTTGTATCGGTTACAGGATAATCCGACCCCGAAGAAGGGTAATCCGTAAAGGCTTGATCGGTATTGGTTGATGGATAGTTTACTGTGGTACTCATTTCCAAGCATCTGCCACCTGACCATGTGCCGCCTTCTCTTGTACAACAGCATTCGTTTGTATCTTTGCCGGATGAACAGATGCCTGTACAGATATTTACCTGAATGCCATAAGAACTTTTACAGCGCGTGGTATTTAGTGTGCCGCCGTATGCAGCACAAATTGCGGATGAAGCTTCGCCGCTCCCCAAACAACTTGTTCTCGGAAAACTGTCACACGCACCAAAGGCAAATGTTGGGGCAAAGTTAACGGCCAACGCAACAGCCACCGCCATACAGCAATTGAAAATTTTTCCTTTTTTCATTTTAAACTCCTTATATTCACCTAAGTACTCTGCGATTTTAACAGTTAATTTTTTCATTTTATAAGCCTTAATCCCTTATGAACCTTGTGGTGATTGGCGGCAACATTTTTTATTGGCACCCGTTCCGCGAATTGCACCACCGGCAATATTACAACATACTTCTTCCAAATTCCCATTAATGTCTCTTGAAGAATTTTCAATACAACATGCCGCTCGGAGACCTTGACCGCCCAAAGTGCTATATTTTCCCCCGGCATTTTCGCAGCAGAGTGCATTTATTTCGCCTGTTGAAACATCATTCGCCCCATCGCAACAGATAACATTTCCTTCCGAATCAATAAGTTGCTTAGTAAGTTTCGGACATTCACAGGTACAAAGTCCATTTTCTATTTTTCTTTCTCGCGGCGGCTTGCAAATCTCACAACAAACGCCGAAAATAGCACTTTCTGCGGACATGGCGCAAGTCATAATTAATACGGCAAAAATAAACTGTAAAAAATGAGATTTCATTCAATGCCCCTTTCTGATTGTAGACTTTTTTTTTCGTATAATATGTGCTTCACGGTTTGCTTCCCGAGGTTGCGCGCCGTTGGCAAGATTTTTTCATCTGCCGTTTTTAGAGCCAGATTTTTTTTGATAAAGGAATCTAAAACGCCTGTTGCAGCTATGGAATCGGGCAGTTTTCTTATATTTAACCTTTCAGCTTTTGAATACAACTTTTTATTATAAAGATGAACGGTTTTGATTTTGTTTTCTAAAATTTTCTTAAATTGTTCAGAAGCGTTCGGCAAATTTTCTGTTGCAATCGTTTTTATTCTTTTATCTAGATCTTCAGCATTAGACATAACGCCTTGTGTTTGACGCATACCCATTTGGTAGAGTATCTTATCAAGTCTTTTTTTGTCCTTTGAAAGGTCTATAGCGTCAGGTATCCCAAAATAACCGGTATAATGCATTGAATAAAAGCTTTCGCCTTTGCACCCGCCAGTAATGGTAAAAACTATAGGGGTAATACGGGAAGCTTTGACATAATCCTGCATTGTAAGCGGGTAACCCAGAACATCATAGAATTTAAGTTCCAGTTCAGAGCGCCCCTCCAACCAATGGGCAAAACATTTGCGGGTACTTTCTCTCATAAATTTGCTATCGGAATTTAAATCTTCCCCCAAACGGATTGATGGGATGTAAAGATCATATAGCCAACCAGCCATTTTGCCTTTTGCCAATTTATCCAAATCAATTTTGGCAAACCCGTTTCCATAAATATAGTGGTAAATAGTATTTAATGCTTTGTCGAACGCTTGGATGTATTCTTTTTCTGTATCTGATAAGGTGTTCAATTCGGCTTTTGGCGTATAAAAATAACAGTCACTGTTATATTTGACAAAGCTTGGAACGTCATGGGTCGGTATAATATAATCGTTATTAACAAAGTAAGAAATAGCAACACGCAATGCATGACCGCCACCTTTTAGGCATTCAAGCGTTTTAAAGATATTTCTTCGGAATATGTTAGGAAAATCGGGTTCTTTAATATTTTCACAGGTTTCAAATGGAACGTAAATCGTTGTTGAATCTTCACGAATTTTCGTGATATCCATTTTCATTTTGATTTCGGGCAAAATCAAATCAAAATCCGGGTGGGATTTAAACTTTTCCCACATTTCCAACTGCTTGGCGGATAAAAGATTTTCTTGATCGGCAAAGGTTCTTTTCATTTTGCGATCGGCTCGTTTCGCCGTCATCTTGACAGTTGTTGTGTCTTTTTGAACAGAAGCCGCAACAGATTCGTTGGGACCGAGTGCAAACGTGCCTGCCAATAAGGCGGAAAGGCCCACTTTTCTGATTGTTTTAAAATTCATCTTGCAACCTCCTGTTTAATTTTGTCCATGCGTGGATACAACTTCATCTGGTTCGCAGCAACATTGATCATTTCCTTGGCGGTCAACATATTTTACGCCGCCGCACCGTTCGCCGTTCGGAATGCCGGCACAACATTCGTCCGTGCATTCGTCGTCGTTACCGCCCGCCCATACGCAAGAATTGTTTTTGCATGCATATCCGTAAATGCAGCACAATCCGTTACAACATTCTTCCCCGTCGTAACAGCAATCTTCGCCGTTAGAACCCGTACACGGAATTTCAGGGACTTGCCCGACGTAGTGAGGCAACCAATCTTTGCGTTTGCACAACGGATTGATTTGAACGCAACGCCCTTGATTACATATTTCGTTGTTGGCCGTTTTGCAACATTCATCCGTGCCGCAAGCCACTTCGCCTTGTGCACAAGCATTCACGCATGTGCCGTTTTGGCATCTTTGACCGGGTTTACAGCAAACTTCGTCTTGGACACACCAAAAATAACCTTCATTTTTCGGACATGGATCGGGAATACATTTGCCGTTTGAACAAATTTCATCGGATTCGCAACACAGGTCACCGCATTCTTTTTGGTCTTCGGCACAACTTGAAACAGAACCCCTGATACAAACGCCGTTTTGGCATTTTTCATCCGCTTTGCAACATTTGCTGCCGCATACGACAGGTGTTTCGCCGGAACATTGCGTTTGGCAAACGTCCGCAATCGGGCATGTAACGCCGTCGCGTTGGACACAATTGCCCGATCCGTCATTAACGGCACATGCTACGCAAGAACCGCCGGCCGGCATTTTACAGCCGACTCGTCCGACAAGGTATGTGTTCCCGTTTTCGTCCGTATCACAACAACATCCGTTGCCGGAACAACTTGGGTGTACATCTGCCATTGAACCATGCGGACCGAACCATAAAACCAACGTGCCGGTTGTATTGGACGTTTGGGCGACGGCTTGTTTAATGAATGGGTTGTTTAAAAAGAGGTCATAGGCGGACGAGCTTTTGTTATTGGGCATTGCGCCAATGACTCGGTCGCACAAAGCTTCGGCATTGGCAATGTTTGTTGTGGCCGTCGGGTCAAGCCATGACAGTTCATGGTCTTCATTTTCATAAGCCCAAGAGTAGCCCAAATTTTGAGCCATGACAATTTTTACACAAGCTTGTTTCGTCAGGTTATCAAAGCGCACGGTAAAAGCTTCAGGCGTTTCAACGCGCACATAAATTTTAACGTTTTGTTCGGTACCGTCTTTGATAGGGCCCTTAAGCGGCGCCAAAATATAATGGCCGTCAGCGGAAAAATCGTTGCCGATATTGCTGATAACGTCTTGCATATTAATCGGTTGGGATTGGTATTCGTCGCGCAAATCGCCGACTTGAGCACCCGAGGGCAATGTGTCGCCCGGTTGGTAATATTTGGTGGCGTCGCCGAGATTTTGCAAAATATAACTTGTCCGTGCACCGGCGATGATTTTGGAAGCTCGGTTCAATGTTTCATTTTCGCGAACATTTTCCATCGCATAATTGAAACCCAGCAGACCCGTCAACGATAAGACACCGATAATGGCAATAACCCCAATGATTTCGGTCATTGTACGCCCGGATTGGTTTTTGATTTTAGTGTAAAAATGACGTATATCCATGGACGAAAACTCCCCTTAAGTACCTATACTTAAAGCAAGTTTATCATCATTTGTTTATATTTACAAGCTTTTTTTTATTCTCGGCTGGTTTTGTCCTTTGAGTTTATGTCTCCCTTAAATTTCCATTATTTCTCCGGCAAAAGTTCTTCACACGTCGTTGTGGTTTCCAAAGACGGTGTCGTTTCCGGCGGTGTTGTTGACACCGGCGTTGTCGTGGCGCAACTTGGCGCCGACATATTCGCACACCAACAACATGAACCATCATAATTCATGCCGCCGCCACCCATTGAGCGGCAATAAGCTTCACAACATTGATAACTGGAACTTTCCATTCCAGAACCACATGTCGTTATCGTTTCTATGGGTGTGGTTGTTGCCGGCGAAGTTGTGACAGGCGAGGTCGTTTCCGGCGTCGTTATCCCGCCACCGACATTGTCGGTTGAATAGCTAAACGTCATTAACTCAGTTGAACGTTCTAGCGTTGTAGTCAATGGCGTTTGAGTCATTGTCGGTGTCATCGTCATCGTTTCGGTAGTCTTTGTTTCGGTGGTTGTCGATTCTGTCGTGGTCGTAGGCGTTTGGGTTGTTGTTGTATCAGTTACAGGATAACCCGACCCCGAAGAAGGATAATCCGTATAGGGATAACCCGACCCTGAAGACGGATAATTTGTGACGGTTGAAGGATAATTTGCCGATGTACTCATTTCCAAGCATCTGCCACCCGACCATGTGGCACCATAATATATACAACAACATTCGTTTGTGTCTTTGTCGGATGGACAGGTATTGTTACAACGATATGGCGTTTGGCCGTTGAGGTCAAAACTTGAACATGCTGTTAAAGTACCTTTGTAAGCTGTACAAGGGCCACTCATGTCGGAACGGTAACCGCAACCGCGAAGAACGACATAATTGTCAGGATGGCTATATTTACACGCACCAAAGGCGAGTGTTGGGGCAAAGTTAACGGCCAACGCAACAGCCGTTGCCATACAGCAATTGAAAATTTTTCCTTCTTTCATCTCGTCTCCTTTATTTTATGACATCGAACAAAATTCTTTTTGCCAAATGTATCCCTTTAAATTCCTAATATTTTTGCTTTCCTGTTGCGATAGTTAAAATCTTCATTTAAAAAATACCGTGTCGCATCATGATTTTTGTGGATTTTTATTCTTACAGCAATACTTGCTGCCGTCACTTTTCGTATGAACTCTACCCCGTGGTTGACCATTTTCATCACGTGCTGTACAACATTTCTCGCTGAAAGTTGAATTGCCATTATCGTCGATACTGTTTGGGCCATTGCAACAAATCAACTCTCTGCCGACACGAAACGATTTAAATTTAAGCGGACAACATCTTTTATTTTTCTCCTCTGCTTCTTGTCCAAGCGTAGGCGTTGGTAAAAAACAAAGCATCAATCCAAGAATAAACGCACTACAAAAAAATATTTTTATTTTGTGTAATCGCATGATAACCTCGTCAAATAGATATTTTTTACATTTGCCATTGCTGCTCCGGGTTTATTGGCATCGGGAACTTCTTTAATTTCTTTGGGGGGCACAATATTTTCTTTATTAAGCAGTGTATCGAGTGTTCTTATTTTATCATATTTTTTTATTTTATAAAACAAATCAATAACATAATTATCAAACGTGTTGCCCCAAGCGGCCAAAATTTGTTGCTTGGGGGTTAAGCCGGCTTGTTTAATATCCGTACCCGGTTTAACGCCGTTTTCTTGCATCAAAGAATGGAAATTTTCATGTAGTTCTCGTATCATGGTTACTTTTGCATTGAATATATGTTGACGATATTCTCGTAAAGAACCTTGTGCATTGTATATCCCGTTAAAAACAGGGAAATCTATATTGTCATCTCCCAAATCAATAGCATGGTAAGTCCAACCGGTACAATTGCCTACCGGATGGCTAAGTTTCCCGCCGGCTTTCATCATTTCAATAGTACCGTTGAGGATAAAACCAAACCGGCGGCGCAATTTAATTTCGGTTTCGTCCATGCCTTCTTCAAGCGATGGTATTTCACCACGGAAAAGAGCAGCCAAATCCCCCAATTTGCCCGCATATTCGTTTTTGTTTATTTTCTTTTGATCCAAAGAATACATCGGCATCATTGTGCCGAAATTCGTGTTCATGACTTTATACAATGTCTTAAAAAAAGTTTTGTCTTCGGCGGACAATTGGCCGTATAATTTTTTCGGCATAGAAAAATATGGCTTTTTGGTTTTTGTATTAATACCTTTTGAGATTGGCGGCAATGGTTCCGCAATATGTTCGGGTTGAATATCGTATAAGCGGATGACCAACCCGGAATATTCGCCGCAACGTTCGCCGAGTACGGCCACTGCCATATAAATGACGGTACCCTTGTCCATATACATAATTGTGTTATTGCGTCCTGCGTGATCCAAGATGGTATCTTTCGTGACAAGATTTGTAATTTCTTTCGGCAATTTTTGTTTTTTTGCGTCTGCTTTAAAAGCTTTTAAAGCTTCAACTTTTTTGTCTTCGGAAACCGATTCGGTAATTCGTGTGCCTAATAAAGTCTTTGAAAGAGTTGCCGCATCCATTTGTTTGGCCTCCAACGGATCAGCATGTGCATTGGATGATAAGCCGCCCATTAAAACATTCATCGCCAATAAGGGCATGATTGTATAGCGTTTTAATTTATCTGCCATTGTTGTTTGAATTTTAACTTGTTTCATAATTTCATCCTTTCTTTCCTTTATTTAAGCACAATGTTGGCCCCTTTCTTTATTACAACACTCACCGGGGCATGCCATTCCTTCCATACAACATCCTTTAATTGGGTTGCCGTCTTTATCTTTGACCTGTGAACTTTCGGGGACAGAATCGTATCCCGGTACACCGCCGGCGTCTTCACATTTTTGATCGTCCGTCGACGTACATTCACCATCAACGCATTCTTCGTTATCCTTGCAACATTGGCCGCTTTCTTTGCCGTTTAAGGGAACACACCATGTGCGTCCTTTAAAATCGCAACATGTTTGAGTTGTCGGTTCGGGGTTGTCACAACAAATGCCATTGGCGGCATTTATCGGATCACAACATGTTTCACCGCCATCTTCAGCCGCACAAGCATAGGCACAACATTGTGTCCTGTTATTAATCGGGTAATTGGCATAGCATTGCCCGTTGCCCAACCCGGTACATCCCGGAGGGGCGCTTGTTTGTCCGGGGCAACAAACATCCGCAACAGGATATGTCCGTCCGCAAGCATCGGTTATTGTCGGCCAACCGCTGCAATGTCCGCAAGAACCCCACGCAGTGCCCGCGCAACATCCACTACGGGACATTGTTTGACCTTCGGGACACATATCGCCGCATGGTGGAATCGGAGGCCCGGGCGGGCATTCGGTCGGCACGCGGCATCCGTCGCATCTGAACATCATCAGCGTGTCTTCACCGTCCGTTAATGTGTCAATTTCATACAGTTTATTGCCGATACAAATTTGTTTCATCGGGTCAAAATCTTTAAGTGACCAATCATATTTAAAACATGTGGGGCAAACTTGCAAACCGTTATCAAGTGTCATCGGTTCTTCATCGCAATAAGTCATTAAGGCACACTTATTGTTTAATACCAACGCGCAATACGGGTATTTTCCTTTTTTATCAACAGGCACTTCGCGCGCTCTGGGCGGATTGTTCGGATCTTGCAAAATAAGAGGTGCTTTCGTGCAAGCCCATACGTCACAGCAAGAATGGTAAATTTCACATTTATAATTGCCGTCTGACGTTGTGCTTTGAGACATGCCGTCGCCGACGAAATTTGTGTCATGGCTGCAATAAAGTGTTTCTCCGGCCCCGCATTTCGGAACGCAGTAAAATTCCCCGCAAGATTCCTTACATTCATACCCTTCCGGACAACAATCTTCCCCGCACGACGATTCGCCTTGCGGGCAAGCTTTAACGCAAGTGCCATCTTGACATTTTTCGTTTGCTTCACAACAAACTTCGTCCTGGACACACCAATATTTCCCTTCGGATTTAGGACATAAATCAGTTTCGCACAGGCCGTCGGCATTGCAAATTTCCCCTTCGTTGCAACAATTGTCGCCGCATTGGGTTTGTCCTTCTAAACAAATGCCCGCATCGGGTTTGCCTTCGCATTTGCCCTCATTACACGTTTGTCCTTTGGCACAACACGTATCGCCGCATTCGAATTGGGTGCTGGTGCATTTGGATACATGGCATACATCGTCCGCGGGGCAAGTCACGCCGTCTTTTTGTACGCATTTGCCGTCCGAATTTTCATAAGTGCATGACACACAGCTGCCGTAAGGCGGTTTTTTGCATCCCGCTTTGCCGACGGGGTACAAGTTGCCGTCCTCATCCAATTCGCAACAACATCCGCCGCCGGCGCACAGCGGATATTCACCCTCCTCACCATCCATTGACGTGTAAGGGCCAAACCACAAAACCAAGGTGCCCGCTTGTGGCGACGATTGCGCCAGTGCTTGTTTGACAAACGGGTTATTTAAGAACAATTGCCGAGCAAACGCCGTTTTTGCCGGTTCAATTCCGATAACACGGTTGCACAAAGCTTCGGCATTCGCTTCATTCATAACCGTTGTCGGATCTAACCAATGAGTAGTGCCGTCAGCACTTTCATAAGCCCACCAATAACCCAGATTTTGTGCCATAACAATTTTTATGCAGGCTTGTTTCGTCAGGTTGTCAAAGCGCACGGTAAAAGCTTGCGGCGTTTCAACGCGCACGTAAATACGCACGTTTTGTTCGTTGCCGTCTTTAATAGGGCCTTTCAGCGGGGCGATGATGTATGTATTATCCGATGAAAAATCATTGCCGATATTGCTGATTACGTCATGCATGTTAATTGGTTGGGGTTCAAATTTATCACGCCTGTCCCCGATTTGGGCACCCGAGGGCAATGTTTCGTCCGGTTGGTAATATTTAGTGGCATCGCCATGATTTTGCAAAATATAGCTTGTCCGTGCACCGGCGATGATTTTGGAAGCGCGATTGAGCGTTTCGTTTTCGCGGACAACTTCCATTGCGTAATTAAAACCCAAAAGACCCGTCAATGACAAGATGCCGATAATGGCGATGACTCCCAAAATTTCGGTCATCGTTCTGCCGGATTGGTTTTCTAATTTTGTTAAAATTTTATCAAATGCCATGAAGTCTCCCGGTATATACGATAGTATAACTCCCCATAAGTATATGTCTAAATTCAATTTTTGACAAGTGAAAAATTAAAATATTTCAGTTTATTCAATATTTTATATTTGATTCAAGTCGTTACGGGG
>ULOI01066190.1_pt1 | contig 16004 bp, 17 predicted proteins | sample 1952231 | NCBI WGS metagenome assembly ULOI01 (sample SAMEA4835593, study PRJEB28245) | human gut metagenome | biome: gut microbiome; material: fecal sample | place: Denmark | collected 2008
GCAGCATTTAAAGAGGCCGAAGCACGCGAACGCCTCGCCAAAGCCGAAGCCAATGCTACCGCTTTTGTGTCAACGGCTATTAATGAAGGCAATATGCAAGCCATCAATTACTTTTTGGGACAAAAATATATCGAAGCATTACAAGGCATTATTGCTTCACCCAACCAAAAATTGTTGATGTTGCCGTTGGAAACCACGAATGTGATGGGGTCGATTGCCGGCATTGCCGAAATTGCCAAAGATGTGTTAAAACCTGTCGCGCCCGAGGGCAAAAAACACCCCAAAGCGCCCCATGAAAAAAAATAGGAGGTTATCATGAGCAACCTTGAATGGTTAATTGTCGGTTTAGCCTTAGTTTTATTGGAACTTTTCGTGCCCGGAACCTATTTGATTTGGTTTGGATTTGCCGGCTTATTGGTTGCCGTCTTGACCAGCTTTTTTGCGTGGTCATTGGTGATGCAAGTCGTCATTTTTACCCTTTTTTCCTTTGTGTTTGCGCTCATCGGTTGGCACGTCTATGGCCGTCTTATTACCAAAGCGCCGTCCAATTTTGAATACCGCCACTTAAACGATTTCGCTTCCCAATATATCGGCAAAAAATACATGTTGGAAGAAGACGTCATCGACAACCGTTCCAAAGTCCGTGTCGGCGATACCGTTTGGATTGCCTCGTGTGCCGAACCTTTAAAAAAAGGTCAGACGGTGGAGGTTGTGGGGGTTCTTCGCGGTGTCATCCTTGAGGTAAAATCCGTTTAACGGAATTCTACTGCACTTTGTCTTCCCGCTCAAGTAGCAGATTCTACGTGAGGGGAAGCCAAAGCACATTATAATCCTCGTTAAACGGATTTTTTAATTGTAAGTATGGCGCTTAAAATGACTTGTTCCTGAAAACACTATACGGATTTTACAGGCCTATTTTTCCTTTGTGTGCAGGGCGGTGTATGCGACGGCGGCCAAGTAGGTTTATGCGTGGCATCCTCGCATAAAACGTTACCGGCCTCGTTAAACGATTTTACAGAATTAAACACTCCATAAACTGCGTTATTTTTTCGCTTAAAGCGTTTAGGTTTCGCCTAAATGTCGGCATTAATTATTTTGCGAAACATGAGTTGAACGCGTCTGCGCGTAAAACGTGCCCTTGGCATTTTCATTCTTTTGTTCAAACGCATTGTTTAAAAATTTCCTCAATGTGCCAAGAGAATATTTTAAGGCTAATGCTTGATTGTGAGTTTTAAAAGATTATCAAAGGTAATTTAAGTATGAAACAAATATGAAAACCCTTTGGCAATTGGGGTTACACGGATTAAATACTTGACAGACGGGGCTAAATCTGCGATAGTTTTGGGAAGCCTTGTTAAGGGCTTGTTTAACATCGTGACAACAAAAAGGGTTTGCGGCGTTAAATAAGGCTTTAATCGGGCTGTACATTCGTTTTTTAAGGAGAAAAAAATGCGATCCAATTTATTGCTCAGGGTGTTGTCAGCCGCCGTTTTGGCGCCGCTTGTGTTGCTGGCTATTTGGTATGGCCAGCAGGTGTACGAACTTTACGGCATTCCGCTTTATACCGTTTTATTGGCTGTGTTCGGCGCGGGCTTGGCGTGGGAATGGGAACACATGTTGTGCCAAAAACAAACGCCGTGCGGCATTATCATGGCAACCTTGGCATGTTTGATTGCCTTTTTAACGCCCGATAATCCGGTTTTTGCCTTTTGGGTCATCTTGCTCGGCGCATTGGTGGTTTATTGGAAATCCGCGGGACGGTTGTCAATGGCCGGCGGCGTTTTATACATTTGTTTGCCCGTCATGAGCTTAAGTTACCTTTATTATGTTGACGAAAAAATTTCGCGCGAATTGATTTTGTGGCTGTTTTTTGTCGTTTGGGCGACCGATACGGGGGCTTATTTGGTCGGTTCGACTTTAAAGGGTCCCAAAATTGCCCCGAAAATCAGCGCGAAAAAAACATGGTCGGGACTTATCGGCGGCGTTGCGTTCGCTTCCATGGTGGCGTATGTGTTCGCACTTTATTTGAAAGCGTATGATTACATTCCGCAAGGCACCGCTTTGTTCAACCGTTTGACGATTGTTTTGGTTGTATCGGCTGCGGCCTTGGCGGTGTTTGCCCAAATCGGCGATTTTTTCGAATCCTATATCAAAAGGCGGTTGAATTTAAAAGATTCGTCCAATTTAATCCCCGGGCATGGCGGTTTGTTCGACCGCGTGGACGGGTTGATTTTTGCCGCGACACTCATGGCCGCCGTCTTGTTTTGCGTTAACCAAGGGTGGATTTTCAAATGGTAGACACATTTATTTATTTGTTTGCTTTTGTTTTTGTTTTGTCTGTTGTTGTTGTTGTGCATGAATGGGGGCATTTTATCGTTGCACGTTTATGCGGCGTAAAAGTTACTCATTTTTCGGTCGGTTTCGGCAAAGTGTTATGGCATCGGACCGATAAAAAAGGCACTGTATGGCAAGTTTGCGCGTTGCCGTTGGGCGGTTACGTGAAAATGTTGGGCGATGAAGATGCCGCCAGCGCAACCTCATCCAAAAAAGGCATTAAAAAAGAAGATGAAAAATATATGTTTGCCGCGCAATCGCTTTGGAAAAAGGCGGCTATTATCGTTGCGGGCCCGGGCATGAATTACGTGTTTGCCATTTTATTGTTGACGGGAATATTCTTTTTTGTCGGCAAAGCCGTTTGGCCTCCCGTTATCGGCGGATTCGGCGAAAATTCGGCTGCCGAAGAAGCCGGGATGCAAATCGGCGATAAATTTTTGGATATTAACGGATTGCCGATTGAACAATACCATGATGTTTTGCGCATTGTGCGTTTGACGGAATTCGGCAAAGATTTGACCGTCACGGTGGATCGTGGCGGCGAACAATTGGTGTTTAATTTAAAGCCGCGGGTATTTGACGATTCCGTTCCCAGAATCGGCATTTATGCGGCTCCCGAAAAAATCGTCATGGATGAAAATTTAAGTTTGGCTCAATCTTTTAAGGAAGCCACGATAAACGTTTATACGATAACGGTAGATACGCTTGCTTATTTGGGACAAGTGTTGTTTCACAACCGTTCGGCCGACGATATGCGCGGCCCCTTGGGCATTGCCGAAGCGGCGGGCGATTCGCTCAAAGGCGGCGCTATGTCCTTACTCTTGTTTATCGTGAATATTTCGGTTGCTATCGGCTTTATGAATTTGTTGCCCGTACCGGTGCTTGATGGCGGGCATTTGGTGTTTTATGCAATTGAAGGCGTCATCAGGCGCCCGATTCCCGAAAGAATTCAAAACAGTTTGCTGTGGGGGGGCATGGCGCTGCTGTTTGGATTATTGGCATTTACAATGTATTTAGATATTCCCCGTATCGCGCAAAGGATATTCGGATGAAAAATTGGATTAGCGTTTTATTGATGGGTACGATGCTCTCCGGCGGAGCATCGGCCGAAATTTTAAAAAAAGTAACGATTGCCGGAACGGCGCGCATTGAAAACGCCACGATTATGAATTACTTGCATATGAAAGACGGCGAAAACATAACGCAGGCCGACATGGATGCAGCGACTAAAACGTTGTTCAGGACGGGATTGTTTTCCGATGTCAATATGTCTATGAAAAACGGGGATTTGAAAATCAACGTGGTTGAAAACCCGATTGTCCACAATGTATATTTTGAAGGCAACAAAAAGTTGGATGATAAGGTTTTGGACAGCGAAGTGTTGTTAAAGCCCCGCATGGTTTATACATTGAACAAAGTTCAAAACGACGCCGAACGGTTATTGGAAGTGTATAAGCGCAACGGGCGTTTCGGCGCGACGGTGGAACCCAAAATCATTAAAAAAGACCAAAACCGCGTTGACATTATTTTCGAAATTGACGAAGGGGAAAAAACAACCGTCAAAAGCATAAACATCATCGGCAACACTAAATTTACTTCTTCCGAATTGCGTGATGCGATGATAACAAAAGAGGCGGCTTGGTACCGATTCTTTTCCAGCACGGACACCTATGACCCTGACCGTTTGAATTACGATAAAGAATTGTTGCGCCGTTTTTATTTGGAACGCGGCTATGTGGATTTTGAAGTCAAAAGTGCCGTTGCCGAATTAACGCCGAACAAAGAAGGTTTTATCATCACGATTGAAATCAACGAAGGCAACCGCTATAAATTTGCCGAACCGCAGGTGCGTATTAAATTGCCCGAATATAAAGGAAAATCGGTTCAAAAATATATCGATTTTAAAAAGGGGCAATGGTTCAATTCCGCGTTGGTTGAAAAAACAATTACGAATTTGAATGAAGAATTTTCGAATATGGGCTATGCGTTTGTCGATACGGTGCCCGAATTTGAACGTGACGAAGCTAACCGCACCGTTAAAATTATCTTTAACGTGGAAGAAGGCGAAAAGGTTTTCGTAAACGAAATTAATATTACGGGCAATACGCGCACATTAGACAAAGTCATTCGCCGCGAATTTCGCATTAAAGAGGGCGATGCTTTTAACGCATCGAAATTGCGCCGGTCTAAACAACGCGTCGAAGATTTGGATTATTTTGAACGCGTAACGATGGATTCGGCCGCTGTGCCCGGGCAACCCGGCAAAGCGAACGTATCGGTTGACGTTGCCGAAAAATCGACGGGGTCGTTTTCAATCGGCGTGGGTTGGTCATCGTATGACGGGTTATTGTTTGAAACGGGGATTCGGGAACGCAATATTTTGGGAACCGGCAAGATTGTCGGGTTGAATTTGATGTTGTCTCAACGTGAACAACAATACACCATCGGCATTACGGACCCGTATTTTATGGACAGGAATTTATTGGCCGGTTTTGATATTTTCCACACCGAACGCGATGATAAAGATTACAGCTCGTACAAATCCAGAACCACGGGTGCCAGTGCGCGTTTGGGTTGGGATTACACCGATTATTTGCGCCAAACGGTCCGCTATACGATTAAAGAAGATGACATCCGCGACATTGACGAAGATGCGTCCATTTACATCAAAGAACAAAAGGGTAAAACCAGCACATCAATGGTCGGACAAGAATTGTCCTATGACAAACGGGACAGCCGTATTAACCCGACGCAAGGGTACTACTTGTCATTGGGTGCGGATTTTGCGGGCTTGGGCGCCGATACGAAATTTGTGCGTGCCAGCTTGATGGGTATCCAATATTTTCCGGTTGTGGAAGATGTCGTGTTATCCGTGCGCGGGGATGCCGGACGCGTTTGGGGTTGGGGCGGAGAAGATGTCCGCATCAACAATCGTTATTTTTTGGGGGATGCTTCGTTCCGCGGGTTTGAATACGGCGGTATTGGGGCGCGTGATAAATACACAGGCGACGCTTTGGGGTCGAATTGGTATGCAACCGCGTCGGTTGAATTAACGTTCCCGCTGGGCTTGCCCAAAGAAGTCGGGATAAAGGGCAAAGTCTTTACCGATGCGGGCTTTGTCGGCAAACCGGACGGATATAATCCCGCAACTATGGATTATTCGGGCAAAATGCGCGCGGCCAGCGGCTTCGGCTTCTTATGGCAATCGCCGATGGGCATGATTAACCTTGACTTTGCGTGGCCGTTAATGGATGAAGATTTTGATAAGACGAAAGTCTTCCGTTTAAATTTTGGGAAAGGATTCTAATATGAACGATACCGCACAAAACAAAAGCTGTTCAAAAAAAGGGTGTCCATGCGCCGGTGTTGCGACACACGCACGCGGCGTTTATCAAAAAAGTGTCCAATGGTTCAAAAACCATATTGAATTGTCGTTGGGCGCTTTGGCCGTTTTGTTGGTGCTTTTAAGTATGGCATTTTGTTCGCACGGCGCATCGACGGTTGCCGTTTTGGATGTCGATAAGTTAAGAACACAATCGGATGCGTATAAAAAAATCTTCAGCGAACAACAACGCTATGAAGAAATGTGGAAAATCAAGTTCAATGCCGAACGTGAAGTATTGGACAGGGAAGATAAAGATTTGGCGGCGCGGCGCAAATCAATGAAGGCTGCCCAACTTAAAAAAGAAGTGGAAGCTTTACAAAAAAAAGCCATTGCTTTGCAACAAAAATTCCAAGCGCAAGCATCCCAAATCGTGATGGCAACGCAAACGGCTGCCAAAGAAGTGGATAAAACAGCCATTGAAACAATCAAAGCCGTTGCCAAAAAAGAAGGCTATGGCATCGTGATTCCGAAAACGTCAACGATTTACACCGCCGATGCGGTCGATATGACCGATACGTTTATCAAAGAACTCAACAAAAAAACGATTAACGTATCCTATCCGGATCCTGCAACAATGACTTTGCCAAAAGGAAATTAACAATGGCTGATAACAGATTTTTTGATAAAATTAACGGATTAACATTGGCACAAATTGCCAAAGCGGCGGATGTGGTTTTGCCCGAAAATGCCGATGAATCGCGCGTATTTAAAGATGTCGCCGATTTAAAAACGGCCAATGGCGATGATGTATCGTGGGCTTTTATCCCCAAAGTGCGCGAAGATTTGAAAAACACGAAAGCAGGCGCCGTTATCGTGCCGCAAAAGTTTGTCTCATTTGTGCCGAACGGATGTTTGGCGTTGGTGGCAAAGGATGCACACCGTTCTTACGGTTTGTTGGCGCAAGCGTTTTATCCGACAATCGTGGATGGTGTTATCCACCCGAGCGCCGTGATTGACCCGAGCGCTAAATTGGGGGAAGGTTGTCGCGTGGATGCGGGTGCCGTGATTGGCGAAAACGTTCAATTGGGCGACAGGTGCCATATCGGCGCGAATGCCGTTATCGGGCGGGGCGTTCAAATGGGCAATGATTGTATTATCGGTCCTACGGCGACTGTTTCGCATTGTATCGCCGGGAACAAAGTTTATATTTATGCGGGTGCGCATATCGGCCAAGACGGTTTCGGTTTTGCGATGTCCCCCGAATTTGGGCCGACCAAAGTGCCGCAATTGGGGCGTGTTGTGATTGGCAATGACGTCGAAATCGGGTCTTGCACAACGGTTGACCGCGGTGCAATGGGCGATACGGTTATCGGCGACGGAACACGTATCGATAATTTGGTACAGGTGGCTCACAACGTTAAACTCGGCCGTTGCAATGTGATGGTATCTCAAGTGGGCATAGCCGGTTCTTGCGAATTCGGCGATTTTGTCGTTGCGGGCGGCCAAGCGGGTTTTGCCGGCCATTTAAAAATCGGCACGGGCGCGCAAATTGCGGCTCAATCGGGTATGATGGCCGATATAGCGCCGGGCGACATCGTCATGGGATCGCCGGCCGTGAATCATAAAGAATATATGCGCCAAGTGTTGGCCGTTCGCAATTTAACCAAGAAAAAAGAAGGCAAGCCGCTTTCGTTCAAAGAAAAATTGGCACTGAAATTTGCCATGAAAAAGAAATAAAAGATATGAAAGGATGATTGAAACAAAAATGACTGAAGAAACAACAACTCAAACACCCGAAAATTTGATTGAAGAAATCAATATTCATCAAATTTTAAAACTTTTGCCCCACCGTTATCCGTTTTTGCTGGTCGATAAAGTCAAAAACTGCATTCCGGGCGAAAGCGGTGTCGGTATTAAAAACGTCACGATGAATGAACCGCAATTCACCGGCCATTTCCCCGATAATCCGGTTATGCCCGGCGTTTTGCAAATCGAAGCGATGGCTCAAACGGCCGGCATCATCGTGTTGATGAGTTTCCCCGAAGAAGAACGTTCCGGCAACAGCGTGTATTTCATGACCGTTGATGAAGTCAAATTCCGCAAGCCCGTCTTGCCCGGCGACGTTTTAGAGTTCACCGTCAAAAAAGAACAAGCCGTCCGTAACGTTTTTAAATTCCGCGGCGAAGCGCGTGTGGATGGCAAGTTAGTGTCGCAAGCTATTTTTAGTGCGATGGTTTTCAAAAAGGCATAAAAATGACTGAAAATCGGCAATTAATGGCAAAAAATCCTCGCTTGTGTACCAAAGCGTACACGGCGTTCGGATTTTCTTTGTTCCTTACCGATTTTATGCCATTTTTTGAAGAAGAAGGGCACTTAACATCAAATTTGTTCGCTTATGTACCAATTCCGACTAAAATACGAAAGGATACAAAGGATTGTAAACTTTCTCATCAAGTCTTACCCGTTTGCGCGTAAAAACAAGCCCCCGGCATGTTTATTGCTTACGCACTGTACACGGCGCTTACAAATTCTTGTTATTTGCGGCATTTAGACTCATTTTAAAAAAAGAAAAGGGCAACTAACGGCGCATTTACTTATTTCTTACTGGGTTTGTACACATCCATCGTAAATGCTTGTTATTTTCCTTAAAAATTAATTTTAAAAAGAAAGGGGTGATTGACGGCGTATTTGCTTAAAAAAAACGATATTATATATTTGTTAAATTGCAAAGGCTTGTTATTACCGCCTTGGATTAAAAAAGGGGACTTTCCCCATACAACAGAAAAAAAGGAAAAATAAATGGTAAAAATTCACCCCCTGGCCATTGTTGATGAAAAAGCCGAGCTGGCCGAAGACGTTGAAATCGGCCCATATTGTACGGTTGGGCCGAACGTTAAAATCGGCGCAGGCACTAAGCTTATGTCGCACGTCGTGATTGACGGTTATACGACACTCGGGCAACGCAATACGGTTTATCCGTTTACAACGTTGGGATTATTGGCGCAACACAAACGCTCAAACGCGCCCGATGCCGTGCTTGAAATCGGCGATGACAATTTGTTCCGCGAACATGTCACGGCGCATGTCGGTTCCGAAGTTGACAATAAAATGACAAAAATCGGGTCTCGCAACTGGTTTTTGGTCGGTTCTCATATCGCACATGATTGTGTTGTCGGCAATGATGTGATTATGAGCAATAATGCCACACTCGCGGGGCATGTCCATGTACAAGACCGTGCGATTATCGGCGGGTTGTCGGCTGTGCAACAATTTACGCGCATCGGTACAGGCGCAATGATTGGGGGCATGTGCGGCGTTAAACGCGATGTGATTCCGTTTGGCATAATCATGGGGGGATATGATTCGCCGCTGAACGGCTTGAATTTAATCGGGTTGCAACGTGCCGGGTTTGAAAAAGCCGATATTTTCGATTTGCAAAAAGCCTATAAAGAATTATTTGATAAAGAGGGCGGCAGTTTTGCCGAACGCATTGAACGTATCGCAAACAATGCCGAACAAATGAAAAACCCGTTGATTGCGACGGTCATTCGGTTTGTTCAAAACCCATCGAAAAACAATATCTTGCAACCGGAATAAAGTGAGGGGAAAATGGCCGAACAACAACGCAAATTGGGAATCGTTGCCGGCGGCGGGGCTTTGCCCGGCAGCTTGATTAAAGCGTGCCAACAACAACGGCGGCCGTTTTTTGTGTTGGCGTTAAAGGGGCATGCCGACCCGGCCTTGTTGCCGAAAGATATCCCGATGAAATGGATGCGCATGGGTGCCGTCGGTTTTGGCTTTGCCGAGATGAAACGCCAAGGTGCGCAAGACATTGTTTTAATCGGCAATGTGCGCCGCCCGACGTTAATGGAATTGCGCCCCGATTTGCGGGGTTTAAAATTCTTTGCCAAAGCGGGGGTTAAGGCTTTGGGCGATGATGGGTTGTTGCGTGCGGTTATCAAAGAAATCGAATCGGACGGTTTTAAAATTATCGGCGCCGATACGTTGGTTCCGTCTTTGTTGGCGGGCAGCGGTGTCTTTGGAAAAGTGCATCCGGCGAAAGACGATTTGGAAGATATTCAAAAAGGTATCAAGACTGTTCAAATTTTGGGGGCGGCTGATGTCGGGCAAGCCGTTATCGTGCAACAAGGCATCGTGTTGTCCGTTGAAGCGATTGAAGGGACGGCCGAATTAATTAAACGCACAAGCGCTTTAAAACGCGCGGGCGGCGGCGGTGTGTTGGTAAAAATGGCCAAGCCCAAACAAGAACGGCGGGTTGATTTGCCGACAATCGGACCCGATACTGTTAGGGATGTGTATCAGGCGGGCTTAAAAGGCATTGCCATCGAATCGGGGGCGGTTTTAATGGCGGATGCCCAAATGTGTGTCAAGTTGGCCGATGAACTGGGAATTTTTATTATAGGGATTGAAAAGGAAAAGGATTAAAAACGGTATGAAGGAAACAAAGGTTCCTGAATTAAAAATTTATTTGATTACGGGCGAACCGTCAGGCGATTTGTTGGGAGCACGGTTGATGCGGGCACTTAAAAAACGCCACGATGTCGCGGTAAAATTTTTCGGCGTTGGCGGCGAAACAATGGAAAAAGAAGGGCTTGACAGCTTGTTTGACATTTCCGATTTGGCCGTGATGGGCATTTTGGAAGTTATCCCCAGCATTCCGAAAATTTTGCGCCATATGGACAATGTCATGGCCGATATCAAAAAACAACAACCCGATATCATCGTCACGATTGACAGCTACAGCTTTTGCGCTCGGATACACAAGCGCTTGAAAAAAGCCAAGTGCAACATCCCGCATGTGCATTATGTTGCACCGCAAGTATGGGCTTGGAAAAAAGGGCGTGCCAAAAAGGTCGCAAATTTCATGGACCATTTGTTTTGCCTGCTGCCTTCTGAGCCGGCTTATTTCACGCCGCACAATATGGCGTCGACTTTTGTCGGGCATCCGGTGGTCGAAGGCGGCGCCGGCCACGGCAACGGCCATTTGTTTAAAAAAGACTTTTTAATTTCTCAAAAAACGTTGGTTGTTGGCATGTTGCCGGGCAGCCGTAAAAACGAAATCAAGTATCTGTTGCCGATTTTTATGAAAGCCGTTGAACAATTGGCCGAAACACATCCCGATTTGTGTGTCGTGATTCCGACCGTCAAAACGGTACGCGAACGGTTAAAAACCGCTTTGAAAGGGTGGCGCATCCCCCATATTATTGTCGAAGGGGAAAAAGACCGCTATGACGCGTTTGCCGCGATGGATGTTGCGGTGGCGGCTTCGGGAACGGTCAGTTTGGAACTCGCCATGGCGGGGGTGCCGCATTTGATAGCGTACCGCGTGAATAAACTGACGGAAATCATGGTCAGGTGTTTGATTAAAATCAAATACGTAAATTTAATTAATTTATTGGCGGACAGACAAATCATCCCCGAATTGTTGCAACAAAATTGCACACCGTCCAAAATTTGCGCTTGCATGGAAAAATTGGTTCGCCAAAAAAACCCGATTATGCAACAAGGCCTCAGCCAATTAAAAGTCTCTTCGGGCGAAGCGCCGTCCGATGTTGTGGCGCAAAAATTGGTTGATATGGTATTTAAAGGAGCGCACAAATGACCGAACGCAGAACTTTATACCATTATTCGTTGTGTCCGTTTTCTCGCAAAGTGCGGTTGGTGTTGTTTGAAAAAGGGTTGCCTTACGGCATGATTTTTGAAACGCCGTGGGCGCGCCGCCCCGAATTTTTAAAAATCAACCCGTTTGGCACGGTACCGGTTTTAATTGAACCCGACGGGCATATTTTAACCGACCATAACGCCATTTGCGAATACTTAAACGAAATTAAAACGGCACCGAATTTATTGGGCGAAACGCCGCGCGGCCGTGCCGAAGTACGCCGCATCGCCAATTGGTTTGATACGGAATTTTATGCGAATGTGTTTAAACCGATTGTTGATGAAAAAGTTTTTAAAGCGCTTAAAAAAGGCACGCCGCCCAATTCGGCGCGTATCCGTGTCGGGCGCGAAAATTTGCGCCGCTATTTGGGATATTTGGATTGGTTGACGGCCAGGCGCAGCTATTTGGGCGGGCGCAGTTTGTCGATTGCCGATTTAACGGTTGCCGCGCATTTGTCGGTCCTGGATTATTTGGGCGAAATTTCGTGGGAAAATTATCCCGATACAAAAGATTGGTATACAAAAATTAAGTCGCGCCCTTCATTTAATTCTTTACTTCATGATAAGTTAGCGGGTATAATGCCATCAGAGACTTATGCGAATCTGGATTTTTAAGGAGCCTCATATGAAAAAGGTTTACATGCTTTTATCTTGCTTCGGACTGCTTGCACTGGCGGCATGCGGCGGCGGGCAAACAATGTTTTATTGGGAACGCCCCAACACAGGCGCACAGTGGTTTGTGCGCGACCATAACCAATGTTTGCGGGCTTCGGATTGGTGGCCATATTATATGCCCGGTTGGACGTGGTCCGGTCCGTGGGGATGGGATACGCCGCCCGATTATGATTTAAGGTTTGACAATGACGCTTCTAACGGCATTTGGGCGGAATTTACGCCGTTCCCGGGGGCTCAACCCGTCTATGTGAATTCATTGCGCAAGGATTGGTCAATGTCGCCGTCAACCTATGAAAAATGTATGGAACAACGCGAATACCGCCAATACAAACCCAAAACAAAAGGGCGTCAAGTTTTTCAACAGTAAAATGTTTTTTTGAAAGCAAAGGGGAGTGTTTTTTGACACCCCGAGATGAATATTAATGTAATCAACTGATTTATTTGATATTTTTAAGTTTTAAGATGAGGAAAAACGTTGTCCTAAGGAGAAAGAATGACTCAAAAACAAGATGAAATGGTCATTATGCAAATTTTGCCCGCGTTGGAAATCGGCGGCGTTGAACGCGGCACAATTGAAATTGCGGCAGCTCTTAAAGAAAACGGCATTAAAAACTATGTGTGTTCAAACGGCGGCAAAATGGTGTCCGAATTGGAACGGTTGGGCGTGGAACATATTCAGTTGCCCGTGCATAGCAAAAACCCGATTCGCATGTATTTAAATGCACGCAAATTGGCAAAAATCGTCAAAGAAAAGGGTGTCACATTGATGCATGTGCGTTCGCGCGCGCCGGCTTGGGCCGTAAAATGGGCTTCGTCCATGACGGGCGTGCCGTTTATGACGACTTTCCATGGCGTGTATGGCGTGAAACCCGTGATTAAAAAATATTACAATGTTGTGATGACCCAAGGGGTTCGCATGATTGCGATATCCGAACATGTCAAACGCCAAGTGTTGCGCGATTATAAAATGGACGAAAGCAAAATCCGCTTGGTTCACCGCGGTGCCGATACGGACCGGTTTGACCCAAAAAAAGTAACGAGAAACCAAATTGAAGATTTAATGCGCGAACATAACATTCCCGAAGACAAACCGATTATCATGTTGCAAGGGCGCTTGACGCATTGGAAAGGCCAATTGGCACTGATTGAGGCGCTCAAGAAAATGAAACATAAAGATGTAACGGTTTTATTTATCGGCCATCACCAAGGGCGCACGGAATATTTTGACACATTGATGGCAAAAATCAATACGTTGCCGCCTCAAACAAAAGTGTTGATTTTTGCGTTGCCCGGCAAAGATATGCCAACCGTGAATAAACTCAGCGACATTGTCGTATCGGCTTCGTTAAAACCCGAACCGTTCGGCCGTGCAATGCCCGAAGCCCAAGCCATGGGCAAAATCGTTGTGGCCTTTAACCACGGCGGTGCGTGCGAAACGGTTGAAGACGGCAAAACCGGATTTTTGGTGGCGCCCGGCGATACGGATGCTTTGGCCAAAAAATTGGATGAGATTTTGGATATGAGCTTGGGTGCGCGCAAAAAAATTGAACAAGCCGCCGCCAAATCTGTTCAGGCCAATTTTTCAATCAAAAAGATGCAAGAAAAAACAATTGCTGTATATAAGGAAGTTCAAAGATGCAGGTAAAAATTCCACGTGTTAAACTTAAAAAGAAAAAAAAGCTGACCGATGAAGAGCGCATGACGCGCGCCGAAAAGATGTTGACCGTCCAATTGGCCGATTACATTGCCTATATGGGGCGTCCGTGGCGTATCATTTGGACGAATATTTTATTGGGCATTTCGCGAGGTGTCGGGTTGACATTGGGTTTTGCGATTGTGATTATTATCACGATTAAAATTTTAAGTTTATTGATATCTTGGAAGTTTCCTTGGCTTTCCGATGTGTCCGAACAATTGTTGGATGTCATTAAAACAACTCCCGGATTGGAAAAATTTTCATCCGTCATTGATAAAACAATGGAAGCCCAAGCGGTTCAAACGGGTTCGGATATGTTGCAGGTTGTGCCGGCCGAAGAATTGCAAACGCCGCATGTGCCGTTGCCCGAATTGCAAAGCGCCCAAGATTAATTTCTCGTGACAATTGATGCTTTTTAAAATCCCCGCTTGGAATTTCCCAGGCGGTTTTTTTCGTCCGAGTGCATTAAAAATAACATCCGATGAGCCGTACAAATTTCCTTTACACACACCTTCAGATGCGATATACTGTTAAAAGCCGGCGAGGTGTCGGCAGAGTCTAGAAAGCTCATGGAATAGAATTCGCTCCCTCAAAAAGGGCGGATGGCGTCGAATATCTCTCTTGCAGGGGAATAAGATGCACTGTATCTATTCGCAGTTTTCTAGCTCCGCCCACCTAAAGTTTTTTAGGTGGGATTTTTGATTTATTTGTGTTGAATAAAGCGGCTTGCCCTTAATTTCGTGAGGGATAATTTTTAAGTCGTACATGAAAAAGAAGGAGCTGATTACATGCTGAAAGAAGATGCAAAATTGCAAAAAAAAGAACTTGGACGCCAACTATGGTTATGCCGCCAAGAAAGAGGGTTAACCTTGGCCGAAGTATCCGAATTGTTGCAAGGCAGTTTAAAACCTCAGACCATTGAACGGTTTGAAATCGGGGTAGTTCCGTTAAAGGATATCAGTGTTTTAAACCGCCTGTGCCGACTGTACAACAAACGTTTAAAAGTTGTGTTGGAATAGGTATTATTTGTTATTTAAAACAAGCCCGTCACGGGGCATATATCACGAAGGGCAAAAGCGGTCGCGATATGGCTTAAAGTTTTTTTAGGGTCATGTTATCTTTAAAACCCAAGGTATGGAGGTTTTTATCAAATCGCTTTACATAAGTGCGAAAATATTTGGGAATGATAAAGTTTGCGACGCCTTTGCCATCCGCTTCGGCAAAAGGATAATAAAAATGAGGCCGACGGTCGGCCTCGTTGCATATAATAATTTTAAATGAACCGATTATCATTGGGCAAATGTTGTGCCGCATTCTTTTTTAAGAGGATTTTTGATGAAAGTCATCCGCCTAATCGGCTTCCTTAAAAATCGGTTTGTTTTGGTAGAGTTTAGTCATTTGCGCTTCCATCAATGTGGCAAGGTTAATTTTGCCATCGCGAATAATCATGCGCATTTGGTCGGCAATCGTCGGATTCGGGTTGGCAAACGCACAACTTAAAGCGGGGCGCAAAACTTTTGTCCCTTCCAATTTTTGATGGATACACCCTAAAATCCCGCGGCCGAGCAAATCGGCGGCCAAAGATTCTTGCAAACCCGCTGCGGTTGCATATTTAATGACAGAATTAAGGGCGTCTTCGACCGAATTGGCGTGAATGGTTGAAATAACCAAGTGCCCCGACGTGGCGGCGCGCAATGTTTGGCTGGCCGTTTCGGGCGTACGGATTTCGCCGACCAAGATATAACGCGGGCGTGAACGCAAGGCGGATTTTAATGCATCGCCCCACCGTTCGTTTTCAACCGGCGTTTGTTTACATAACCCCAAGCCGCCGTTTTTAGCGTGGTATAAACCGTCCAGAGGCATTTCCGGCGGGTCTTCAATCGTATATACAAAGCCGCCGTCATTTTCCAAATATTTTTTAATTAACGCAGAACACGTCGTTGTTTTCCCCATGCCGGTCGGGCCGCCGATAAGGATAAGCCCCGATTCTTGGGACAAGCTGACTAATTGGCGGACAATCGGTTCGGGCAAGCCGAGTTTAAAAATATCGGGTGTTGTTTTGGGCATTTTACGGCAATTGTATTGGATACCCGAAATGGTCATAATCCGTTCAACGCGGTACGATTCGCCCGCAAATTTAAGCGAATAGCTGGATGACCCCGTATAGCCTTGCTCCAACGCTTTGCGGAAATCTTCCATGTCTTCGGTTTCAAGAGGCACCAACGCAAATTTGGTATTGACATCGCGGATGTAAGTAATGCGTTCGGGCGTCAACCATAAATCGGCAAAGAA
>ULOI01047889.1_pt1 | contig 15969 bp, 15 predicted proteins | sample 1952231 | NCBI WGS metagenome assembly ULOI01 (sample SAMEA4835593, study PRJEB28245) | human gut metagenome | biome: gut microbiome; material: fecal sample | place: Denmark | collected 2008
GGGGGTATTATTTTATTGTCGCGCTTAAATTAAAAATTCGTATAAAATGTGCCGAAAATTGAAAAATAAATGTCATTTTGTGTTGTATAAATGCATTTAATTTTATATAGTGTTTACATATTTATGAAATGAGAAGTTATGCGTCAAAAATTTGAGTTGAAACTTATAGTAGTTGTAGCAATAGTTGCGGTATTTTGTTGGGCCTGCTTGACCAACGCGTCGGCTGCCATACAAAACGACGGTAATTATGAAATCGCCACACTTGTATTTACGCCCCGGGGCACCGACAAAATGGATGAAAACTATATCCGTGTCAATGATGAAAAGCTTATCCCGCCATTTGATTTTCAAAATTATGATTATAATGCCATATCAATGAACACCTTGCGGCCGATTAAAATTTCTGTCGGGAATGAAGTGCAAACCGTCCGTATAAATAAACTTTCGCCCAAAGCGTATATTTCGATACATGTCGGTGATTCAGTTTATAAATTATTTACCGCTATGCACGGCTTGCCGGAATACGAATTTAAAAGTGTGCCAAATTATCGCGGCGATTTATATGTTACACCGTCATCGATGAGTGTTGATGTGCCGTCGTATGCATATATTATCGATGAAACGGGGAAATTGGTTTATTACCGTGCCAATGAAACACCCCCATGGACAATGGCAAATTTAAACAAATATGTTTTAAAAAATGGGGATGTCTATTACAGTGTGTTTCGCCAATTTAATAATTTAACACCGCTCAGTTACTTTTTCGGCGAACAAATTATTATGGACGAAAATTTTAAAGTCATTGACCGTTTGCAATTGTTACCCAATGAGGGGCATTCGGCTTATCCGCTTGAAAATCATGCATTTCAGATGTTGGGCGAGGGGCATTATTTAATAACCGGTTATTATCATGCTTTTGATGAACGTGTGCCGTGGAAAAATAAAAAAATCGCAGTACCTGTGATTCAGGAAATTAAAAATGGCCAAGTTATTTTTGAATGGCGCGGCAGTGATTACCCTGAATTATTTAATATGTGTATGGAAGATTGCAATAATCCGAATTTGAATCGTTATCAAGACTATTTGCATTTAAATTCCGTTGCCGTCGATCCGAATGATGAAAATTTAATTGTATCATTTGCAGCCAGTTCGCAGGTAATTAAAATTAACCGGATAAACGGAAAAATAATGTGGAAATTTGGTGGGTTATCGGACGATTTTAATTTATCGGATGAACAATTCTTTTTGCGAGAACATGATGCTCAAATGACAAAAGACGGATGGTTGGTTTTGTTTGATAACCGTTTTCCTAATCCGAAAATAAAAGAAAAACTAACGGGGAAAAATGTGTTGCATAACTTATATCAATCGCGCTTGTTGGCATTTAAATTAGATGAGCAAAACAAAAAGGTTGTTAAATTTCGCGAATTTAAATTGGGTCAATCTGTTCATTTTATGGGGTCTTATCAACCCTTAACAAACGGGCATTTCTTGGTCGGTTTTGGCAGTAATCGAGATATTGCCGCGAAAGAATTGGACTTAGGTAATAACCAATATATGTCATTATCGTTTAACAAACCGTACACATCTTATAAAGCGTATAAATATGAGAGGTAATATGCATCAAAACTTTAATGGATTTAATATAGCCGAACTTGGGCATCAAATTTGCATTGTTAAATTTATACGGCGACCATGCCGCCTTTTTATCGGTATGTGCATGATGATTTTAGGGATTGCGGGATTTGTTTGTCCGGCTTTTGCTGTCGTTATTGACGGGTGGGATGTTGAATTAGTTGAACCGTTAAAATATGAACAAGAACTTAAGCACACCCGTGAGGTTCAAATTTATACCGGCGATTATATTATGCAAGAATCTTATAACCATCCCCAGGAAGGTATGAAATTTGTTTTGGCACATGTATCGGTACAAAAGAAAGAGGCGGGCGGCGCATCTTTTAATCCCAATTTGTTTATCTTAAAATCGGGCGATAAAACATATGAACGTGTAAATGATGATGCTTTTTTGGTGGATTTTTCGATCAAAGCGTTGCCCCATTTAAATATGCGTTATGGCGCTTATGATGCATGGTTAATTTACGAAATACCCGTGACGGTTGATAAGGCTGTTTTAACATATGGCAAACTTGATTTACAAGCCGTGCATAATTAAATTGAATTAGCGCTTATATTTACGGAAAATAATATGATGTCTCCCACTTATAATTTAAACCATTTAAAACTTTTAGAGGACGAAAGCTGTCAAATTATTTTGGACGCATACCGACAATTTGAACGTCCAGTTTTGCTGTATTCCATTGGCAAAGATTCATCGGTCATGGTACGTTTGGCGCAAAAGGCTTTTTATCCCGGTCGTGTCCCGTTTAAATTGTTGCATATTGATTCGACTTGGAAATTCAAAGAGATGTTGACGTTTCGGGATGAATTTTGCCGTCAAAACAAATTGGATTTAACCGTTCATATCAATGAAGAAGGGCACGCCATGGGCATGAACCCGTTTACGTACGGCAGCCGTAAATTTACCGATGTGATGAAAACACAAAGCTTGCTACAGGCATTGGAAGAAGGCAAGTATGATGTTGCTTTTTGCGGGGCGCGCAGAGATGAAGAAAAATCGCGCGCGAAAGAGCGTATTTTTTCTTTTCGCGACAAATATCACGGGTGGAATCCGAAAAACCAGCGCCCCGAATTATGGGATTTATATAACGGCAGAGTAAACCTTGGCGAAAGCATGCGGTGTTTCGTCTTGTCAAATTGGACGGAATTGGATGTGTGGCAATATATTGCCCGGGAAAACATACCCGTTGTACCGTTGTATTTTGCCAAAGTCCGTCCGGTTGTTCGTCGAGATGGTGCTTTGATTATGGTGGATGATAACCGTATGCCGCTGGAAAATGGTGAGCAAATTGAAATGAAAAAAGTTCGGTTTCGTACACTTGGATGCTATCCATTAACCGGTGCGATAGAATCCGAAGCTGATTCGTATGAGGCTATTATCGCGGAAATGATGCAGACCAAACGCAGCGAACGTTGTACACGCATTATTGATTTTGACGGGGATTCTTCAATGGAACAAAAGAAATTGGAAGGGTATTTTTAAATGTCGGATATTCATGTGTCGGCGCAAAACATTCATAACGGTTTGTTGAAATTTTTAACTTGCGGGTCAGTGGATGATGGCAAATCAACTTTGATTGGCAGGTTATTGTATGAAAGCAATCTGGTCTATGACGATCAAATTGAAGCGCTTAAAAAGGACAGCTTAAAAAAGGGCATGAAAGAAGATGAAGGCTTAGATTTTTCTTTATTGTTGGACGGGTTAAAGGCCGAACGCGAACAAAGCATTACCATTGATGTGGCTTATCGTTATTTTGCCACAAATAAACGCAAATTTATTATTGCCGATTGTCCCGGGCATGTGCAATATACGCGCAATATGGTTACGGGTGCCACACACGCGGATGCGGCGATTATTTTAATTGACGCATCAAAGGGGATGAAATCTCAAACGCGGCGCCATGCCTATATTATATCATTGTTGGGTATAAAACATGTTATTCTTGCCGTTAACAAAATGGATTTAATTGGCTATAACGAAGATAAATTTAAAGCGATAACAGATGAATTTATACATTTTTCCAAACACTTAGGCTTTGATGATTTAAAAATTATCCCGCTGTGTGCCATTGCGGACAGTGCCGGGGATGGTGGCAACTTGGTCACAAAATCCGATAAGATGCCGTTTTATGACGGGCCGACTTTGCTTGAAACTCTGGAAAATATGGATGTCGGCAACCGCTTTAATTTAAATGATTTTCGTTTTAACGTTTTATATGTCAACCGGCCGAATTGTGATTTTCGCGGGTACAGCGGCGCGATTGCATCAGGCATTGTACATGTTGGGGATGAAGTGGTTGTTTTGCCCTCCGGATTAAAAACGAAAATCAAAGGCATTGTAACGGCAAACGGCGATTTATCGGTTGCCACCGTGCCGCAAACGGTATGTTTGACTTTGCAAGATGAATTGGATGTCAGTGCGGGCGACATGATTGTCGCTGCAAAAAGAATACCGCAATGCGCCAACCAATTTTATGCTTATTTGATTTGGATGGATACCCAAAACTTAAATCTTGGCAAAAAATACGTGATGCGTATCGGTGCGCGTGAAGTGAAAGCTTTTGTTAAAGAGATTACTTATGTTTTGGATGTGGATACAATGACCATTGACGCCGGCAAACCGGTTGAAAGCAACAGCATTGCCAAAGTGGTTGTGGAAACGGTGTCAGATATTTATTTTGATTCTTTCACTTCAAATCCCGCGTTGGGGCGTTTTATTTTAATCGATACGCTGACAAATGCCACTGTAGCAGGGGGAATGATTTTGCAAACAGCACAAGAACCGTTTCAAAAAGAAAACGTTTTCCATCAATTTTGGAAATAGGGCAGATTTTATAAAATAAATGTTTTACCGTTAATGAGCCAACCTAAATTAAATCAATCTTTATAAAATTCAAATGGTTCAAGGCGATAAAAATGCGTATTGCCGCCGCGGTATATTAACCCTTCAAATTGTAAAGCCCGCGTATCAAAATCGTACCTGAGAATTTTTCCGTATGAAATGCCGTTTTGTTCGTCATCTTCGATTTGGCTGATGAAAACTACAACTTCTTTTTGATTAGGGTCGTATAAAACGCTGGAGCCGACTTGAGAATAATCATCCAAATCTTTGCGCCAAATTTGTTTGACTGTCATGGCAATAGGGTTGACTTTGAAAATTGAAGCCACGGAGTAGGTGGTCGCATACAATGTTTTGTCATAAAGGGAACCCGAATTGTCAAAAATGCTGAAAATTTGATTGCCATAGGCTCGGGCATCATGTGTTTTCGTCGGCCATTTGAAGCCTGTGTCAGCGGTTTTGCCCATTTGAAAATTTTCATCATAAGGTTGGCCGTTTTTATCCACAGCCGTTAAAACTTTGTCAAAAATTGCGGGCCCTTTGCTATCGCGCCCCGATTTTTCATAACCGAGTTTGGGGCCGAAAACCCAAATTAAATCGCCCGTTTCATCGTCAATCTTTATCATGCCGTTATGGCGGCAGGACAAAACCAAACTTGTATCATCAGAATCGTAACTGACACCGTTCAAATGGCACCAATTGTTTAACCCATAACTTTGTGTTGCCGAACGGATAATGACCGAACGGTCGGGATTCATAACATTAGCCAAATCCCAAGTTTTAACATGTGCGCCCGTTTTGTAATCCAACTCGATAATGATGTCGCGTTGGGTTGCTTGTTCTTTATTTTCAAATTGAGCTGTTTTGCCGATTAAGCTGCCCAAAATTAAAAAGTTGCCGTTTGGCTTTTGGGCCATACCATGTGTGAAAGATGTAAATCCTTGCGGATAAGGATATTCTTGCAACAATTCGCCCGACATCGAATAGCGTTTTAAGCCGAAATTGCGTGATTCCGAAATCAATTCGCCGCCTAAATAATAGGTCATATCGCCGTTTTTAAAATCAAAGCGCAAGTTTCCGAATTCGTCAAACGCGATGCCTTCCGAAATAAAATAATAACGGTTTTGCGCGGATTGGTTTTTAATAAGGGGGACAAATAATGCACGTTTGTTTGATTTTGGAGTTTTAATAGTTATTTCAGTGGTTTGTTTCTGCCCGTTTTTATCCGCTGCCGTCAATATGATTTTATTTTCATGGTTCGGATATAATCCTAATACGTTAATTTCATGTTCGGTTTTAAAACCTTTAAATGTATGGGTTACATCGGGCGCGCCGTTTTTCCCCGTGACGGTGAGGGTTATTTGAACGTCTTTTTGTGTCGGAAATTTCACAATAGCCGCCAATGAATTTAGTCCGAACGGGTTAAGTTTGACATACGGATTTGAAAAAGAATATTCCAGTTCAGCATATTCGTTTTCAATTGCCAACCGTTCGTTGGAAACCGTTTTGGCATCCACCGATAGGATGGGAAGAATAATAAATCCCAGAATGGTTATCCATGTATAAAGTTTCATTGCTTCCTCCCTCTAGCCTTGTTCAAATGCCAGATGTTAGCTGCGAATACACAATGCCTGTGCCGTGTTGACGGCATTCATGCGCGTATTATAAATGGCGCCGTCGTTGACGTCCATGTAGAAAGCTTGGCAATTTTGTGCTGTTTCGTCAAGCCATAAAAAGCCGCGAATGCCCATTTTAGATTGAAAGGCTGCGATATAATCCGGATGAACGCAACCGATGCCCATGCCGTTGCATTGTAAATCGCCACGTGATGCAGGGTGCCAATCCCTTCCCAAAGAGGTGCAAAAATTTGAAACTGAAAAATGACTCATCAACGCGCGAGATATGACAATTTGATGCCCTTTGATATTCAACGGTGTATACGAAATGGTTTTAAAACAAGCGCCGTTTTGCGTGTCCGCCTCACACAATTTAGCATTTTTATCAATGTTGCAATAGGTGCTTGCCGGACAATCGGTATTTGTTTTGCAAAAGCTTTGCGCCGGTTCATCGCAATTTTTGCCAGACCAATTTAGTTGGTCGCGCCAACAAATACAGGCATTTGTCCAAGCGCCGCATTCTCCGTTGATACAATCGTCACAATCAAACGGCGCATCGTCAGTGAAACCCATCGTTTGAATGGATAGAAAGCTTTTTGGAGCAATTATTTCAATGTCCGTTTTATCAAATGCTGCAGCCGCCACATGCAATCCGATGCCGACAATACCTGATAAAATCAACATATACGTAACCGAAATTTTGTTGTAATACAAACAGAACATGCTTAAAATGCAAATCAATAACGCTTGGGGACTTAATCTAAAGTTTTCGGGAATAGTGACGGTTTTGCCGGCGATGAGGTTTCCGATTTGTTCAAACGGAATCGGGGCGGTAAAAACGCTCATGCCCATGAAAATAAAAATCGCGCATAAAATCATTGCCAAAGCGACCAATCGAGCGCCTTTTAAAAATCCTTGGATAAAGTTTGTTTTTTCCCATTTTTTTAACGTATAAATGGCAATTGTTGCTAAGATAAAAGTCGGTGTCACAAGGCCGATTGTCGCAAAAACCGCACCGAGGATGCCGTTTTCGACAAACCCGATATATGTTGCCGAGTTAATGCTGACGGCCCCGGGTGTGATTTGTGACAACGATAACAAGTTCCCGAAAGCTTCCAATGTGAAGACGGGGTCGACTTCGACAAAAGCATGGTATAACAGTGGAATAATCATGTACCCACCGCCGAAACATAAGGCGCCGAATTTGGCAAATAAAAGAAAGAGGGTTATATTAGTCATTTTTTGCCTCGTCTAAATCAGAATTTTTTTCAATCAGCTTTTGCATTTTCATATGACGTTTATGCACAATAACGACATAAGCGTATCCGACCGGCACAGATGCCAAAATAACCAAACCGGGGTTGACTTTGCATAATACCAACACAAAAAAGCAAAACACTAAAATGCCGTCCACCCAGTTGGTTAAGGTTTTGCGCGCAACGCGGATGGCTGTGACGATAAACATGCCCGTCACACAGGCTTTGACACCTAAAAAGAATGCGATAAGATACGGATTATTTGTGTCTAAATTCGGGAAAAACCACGCAATTATGATGATAATAACCATTGATGGCAAAATGACGCCGAGCAAAGCGATTAAAGCCCCTAAAATGCCGGCGATTTTCGTGCCGACATACACGGCGGCGTTGACGGCTATCAAACCCGGTACCGTTTGGGTCAGAACAATCATATCTAAAATCTGATTATGGGTTAAAAGCTTGTGTTTTTTGACGAAAACTTCTTCAATAACGGGCAGCATCGCCAAACCGCCGCCCACAACGAAAAGGGCGATTTTAAAGAAACTGCCGAATAATAAAAGAAGACGTTCGTTAAATGATAATTCGTGAGGAGTCATACCTATTTCCTTAATGCATAGCTGTTTAAAAGCGAATAATCTCTAGCATCATTTCATGTGTAAAAATATTATTCGGTTATCGTTTTCTTTATAAGACAATATAGTTTAAATGTAAATAGAATTGTGTGTAAAATTGTCGTTGTGAATTGTTGTTTTGAATCTTTAAAAATTAATATAGTTTATCATTTGTTCAGGGGACATTTTTTTTAGTCCTAAGTTAGTAATGTTTGTCCCTTCTTTGGCAAAATCTTTTTGTCTTACCATATTAGCCATTTGGATAATAAGATCAGTAGTTGGCGTAGGAATTTTCAATAATTTCCCAAAACTTTGTAGAGGAATAAGTCCCATTGGTATATCTTCATCAATAAATCTGTCAGGTATTTGGTAAGATGTTGGAGGTAGTTTATCCAACTCTTGTTTAATAGGTGTATAATGAATATCTTTATATGCCATTTCGCCAAGCTGATTATAAGAATAAGCTTTTATACCCATACAACGAGTAATGGAAATTCGTTCATTATCCAGGTCGTTTTTTATCCTATCAACAATAGGCGTACCCCAGCTGTGAAAATCGCCGATTTTACCTTCTGTTGATTCAACTTTTCCCAAATTGAATAAATAATATACAGTGTGAGAAATTGGATTGGGATTATTGAAGCCAATTTCAAAAGTATTTGAAAATAAAATAGTTTCAGAAATTGCTGGTCTAATATTATTATATAATTCCTTATTTCTTGAGGCAGGAAAAGCTGCAATCGGAAAAATTAATTTTCTTGATTTTATCCCTGCATGAGCAGGTGCAATTAGTCTAGTTGCATATGGGAGGCTAAGCGCTTCGCCTATAAGTGGCATCTCTTGAACTCCCGCATCTTTTAACGCTCTGGCAAATGCAATAGAACTTCCTATATAACCGGGAATTAATAAAAATGTTTGTGATTTATTGACATAAGGGGCAACTTTTTTTGCAAAGTCTTTTTGTGCGTTTGCTGTGATGGCGACCAAAAATATATTTCCTGCCTTTATAGCTTTTTCCAGATTTGAAGTTACTAACGAAATAGGGGCAAATCCATTAACAATTGGCCCTGATAATTGAATACCGCCTTTTTCTTGAATCGGTTTAATCTTTTCGGAACCTCGGTTATAAATGGCCTGAACATTTACTCCTTTGAGTATAAGATCTCCCGCTAAAGATTGCCCTCCATTTCCAGCCCCGATAATAACAAATCGTTTTGATTTAAAATTCATATAAAATGTCCACTTATAAATATGGTATGCACAATTTCAAATTAATTTAAGCACAATTTATACTAATAGAAACTATTTAACGTATATTGTGGACAATACCTTGCAATTATGTATTTTGACAATAAATTCAAATTGGCCTTTAACATAAGATTTATAAAAATATTCTAAAGAGCATGTTTATATATGTCGATATTAGGACAATTGTTTATATAACGTACCCGCTTGTTGAAATTTGGAACTATCTCACATTATTCGCTGCCATTTGCCGATAATCGGTTCCTCAAATGTAATGTTCAAACCATATATAAAATAACCTTATATAAATAAAGATAGGGAAACCCCTACCTTTATTTATATGGCGATCCCGGCACGATTCGAACGTGCGACCCACAGCTTAGAAGGCTGTTGCTCTATCCAGCTGAGCTACGGGACCGAAAACAGAGCTTTTATAGCTTAAAATGAGTAAAGTGTCAAGATGTTTATTGAAGATGTTGATGTAATTTATTTCTATTTCTACTTCTTTTGAGTAAATCGAGAGTGAATGAGGAATAATAAATTTATTTTTCAAGTTGAAAACCTTAGATATATTTAATTATGAACTCTTAATTTAATAAAGAAAATATAAAGATTTATAAGTATTTAAAAAGGTATTGATAAACGTTTTTTTGACACATATTTTATAATACGTTTAATCTTTAAAGGAGTGGCAATGATGAAAACTCAAAATGGACGGTCCATGGTTGAAATGTTGGGTGTACTGGCCATCATGGGTATTTTATCCATCGGTAGCGTAGCGGGATTTAACTTGGCCATGAATCGCATTCGCGCTTACAGCATTATGTCCGCAACCGCTGAGATAGCTTCAAAGCTTGTAAAAAAACCGATCCTTATAGATTCAAACGGCAAGTCGTTGCCCAGGTCGGCATATCTATCGGACATTCATTATGACAAAGAAACTGTTGGTGGCCGAGCTACAGATATTGTTGTGCATGAAACATATAAAGACGGCGTGAAAAAATATTATGCCTGTGTACGTACCGATGAGGTGTCGCAAGGCATTATTGATGTTATCTATAATTTGGTGGGCGGCGAATTGGTTGAAGGTTCTTGCCAATATGAATCAGGGTCGTCGCCGTCCTATATCCTTTATCCCGCGGCGAAATTTACGGATTTATTGGACTGATGAAATATATCTGATTGATTTTATTAAAAATATACTCTATTGTTTCAAATATATTTAAATGGGGATAAGGAGGATTGGATGTTTAATTTAAATCAAAATGGGCGTTCCATGGTTGAAATGTTAGGCGTATTGGCCATTATTGGCGTCCTTTCAATTGGCAGTATTGCCGGTTTCAGATATGCATTATTACGATATAAGGCAAATGAAGTCCTTGATTCTTTGTCAAAATTATATGTTTTGGTCGAAGAAAAATCCAAATTTACGGATAATAGTAATCCGACGGCCAGCGTTAATTATACTGAGCTGGATAAATCAATAATGGACAGTCCGCTTATTTCAAATGAACCTATGGATTGGGGGCCGCGTATACCTCGTTTAGAAATGATATATTCGCCTTTTGATATGCCATTTGAACATTGTTACGGTGTAACGGTCATGCATTTAGCTCAAGACGCTTGTGAAATTATCACGATGGCTCAGACTATTGCGCCCGAAAAAATAATTGAGATTGATTGTTCCGATTATCCATACACGGCTTATTTTGATTATGGAAATTGTGGGCGGTAAACAATATAAACAAATCTTTATATTCGATTTTTTTACATCTTTAACGGCTTCGTTTTAAACGGGGGAAGCACGTATAAACTCAAAAGTATAGTTGCATAAATGCCTATGTTATGTTATAAATGTTCTTGTTTTGTTCTTTTGAATGGGCGAAAATCAAACATGTGGGATATTGTTGTAAAAACAAGTGGGATAAAAAATGTCGGATTCAAACAATCAAAATCTTGAATTTTTTCGGGCGGATGTTGCTTCCCAAGTGGATTTGCCCTATGCCGATACAGGTGTGCGTGCCGGTTTCCCGAGCCCGGCGCAGGATTTTATGGAATATGCGTTGGATTTGAACAAAGAGCTTATACGCCATCCGGCCAGCACTTTTTTGGCACGTGTGCAAGGCGACAGCATGAAAGATGCCGGCGTTTATGATGGGGATTTGCTTGTTATTGACAAATCCTTACCGCCTTTTGACGGCGCAATGGCTGTTTGTTACGTAGACGGGGAATTTACGGTGAAATTCATTAAAATCAATAAAAATGGCATATGGTTAGTGCCTGCCAATGAAACATATCGCCCCATTCGCATTACGGGTCAGAACAATTTTTTGATTTGGGGCATTGTGACGTATTCCGTTCATAACCAAAAACGAAAGTTTTCTCATGTACGGATTGATTGATTGCAATAATTTTTTTGTCAGTTGCGAGCGGGTTTTCAGGCCTGATTTAAACGGCAAACCGACAGTAGTGCTCAGCAATAACGACGGGTGTGTAATTGCCCGTTCAAATGAAGCCAAAGCTTTGGGGATTCGTATGGGTGCCCCATTTTATCAAATTCAAGAATTAATCAAACGCGCTCATGTCAATGTATTTTCATCTAATCAAACACTGTATGGCGATATGTCGCGCCGTGTGATGTCAATTTTAAGCCAGTTAGTGGGCGACATTGAAGTTTATTCGATTGATGAAGCTTTTTTAAATTTAACAAGTATCCCTGATTTGGAAAATTTTGCCCGCTATGTTGCCGAAAAAGTAACGCATGATACAGGCATACCCGTCTCAATGGGAGTGGCGCCAAGCAAGACATTGGCAAAAATTGCTAATCATTTTGCCAAAAAATATAAAAAATACAATCAAGTGTGTATGATTGATACCGAAGAAAAAAGATTCAAAGCGTTGATGTTAACGCCTATTGAAGAAGTATGGGGGATAGGCAGGCGATTTTCAGATAAATTAAAACGTCAGGGTATTCAAACAGCTTATGATTTTACAAGGTTAGACCGCCATTTTGTCCGCAAAAAAATGACAGTCATAGGGGAACAACTCTGGCAAGAATTGCAGGGGCTTCCTTGCAAAACATTAGAAACTGAGGCGCAGGACAAAAAGCAAATTTGCGTTTCTCGCAGTTTTGGATATCCCGTTACTACTTTGAAAGGGATGAGCGAGGCCATTGCGTCGCATGCCGGACGGTGTGCCAAAAAGCTCAGGCAACAAAATTCGTATGCAGCTTCTTTATTAGTATTGATACAAACAAGCCGTTTTCGCAATGATTTGCCCCAATATTTTTGTAATGCCGTGAAGGCTTTCGATACGCCGACGTCAGACAGTATGGAAATTGTCGGCGGTGCGCTGGAAGCTTTGAAATCAATTTATAAAGACGGTTACCAATACAAACGGGCAGGGGTTATTATCACGCAAATTGTGCCCGAAACGGCTGTACAAGGCTTTTTATTTGATGCCAAAAACCGTTTAAAATCGGCAAAACTGATGGCAACCATTGACCAAATTAACGGCATATATCAGTCACGCCAAGTCCGTTTGGCGGTTGAAGGTGTCGGATTGCAAGGTAAGTTGCGCCAAGAGTTGTTGTCCCCAAATTATACAACAAATTTCAAAGATTTGTTAATTGTAAAGTGCTCAAAATGATTTTGTACATTTTTTCTTGCGAAATATTCTGTATGAGGGTATAATGAATTTACGGGAGATTTGAAAAGAGAAAATGATGTTTGAAAAGCAAAAGCAACATATACGCATTTTAAAAAAACTTAAATCTTTAAAGCGTGCCAAAAATGCCTGCTCCAAAAACAGTGAAGAATATAAAGTCTGTGAGCATGCTTATTTGCACTTACGAGATCGCTATTTGGATATTGTATTGGGAGCGCATGATAAAGGGCAATCTTCTAAAGGTGCTGTCAAACGGTACAAACGAAAATTTAAACATCTTGGATGGGGATTTGTTTTGCGCCAAGTCGGCATGGGGATGGTTATTGCCGTAATCCGGCGCCCGATACAATTGATTGTAACTTCCGTATTGGCGTTGGCTGGTGTTAAGTATTTTGAACAATTGCCCGAGTGTTCTCATGATGCGTCGGCAATTCAAGCGTTGACAGAACAAATTCATGCTGTGCACATACAATCGCAGGCACAGAGTATGAAACTTGAACGTATGCAGGCAGAACTCAATTTAATAAAAGAACTTATGGCGCCAACGAATGATAATAAACCACTCTTATATAATAACGAATCACAAATGACACATATCCTTGGAGTAAAAAATACGTTATCTTTCATTGGTTCCAATAATGAATTTGACGATATGAAAACGGTTTCTCAAAAACAAGAAAAGCCGAAAAAATTTATACCGCAGCAAATAGACAAGAAAAATTCGCCCGATAAAAAGGGTATGGAATTTAAACCCATCAATCCGGGCATAACCCGCGTAGGAGCGAATCGTTTTGTTTATAAATTTCCTAATCACAAGGGACGTGTCAGTTAGCTTGCCATTCGACGTTGAAACGGCAATATCGTTTTATTACGAGAATAACAGTTAGAGTTTTTACCGCTCGAATTCAAATAAAATGAAATTGGATTCTTTGGCTTTCCCCATAATTTGAAAGGTTTCTTCTTCATCCCAAATGGCCAACCCGTCGCCAGCGTTTAATAAATATTCGCCGATTTGGATGGAACCCGTTGCAACTTGTATCCAAGCCGCCTTATTTTTCGGAACGCTAAAGCCGACTGTTTTAAATTCGTCCAGTTTGCTTTGGTAAATTTGTACGTCGGCATGTAACAAAATTGTATTTTTATCTGGTTCATTTGATGCAACCAAGCATAATAAATTGCGCATATCTGCATCGGTAAAATTCTTTTGTTGATACATCGGCGTTAAATCTTGCGTATGGGGAACAATCCAAATTTGCAAAAAATGAACCGGATCGGTTTGCGACGGGTTGAATTCGCTGTGATGAATGCCTGTGCCGGCACTCATTTTCTGTACGTCGCCGGGAGTTATGATGCTGCCATGCCCCATACTGTCTTTATGTTCCAACGCACCACTGATAACAATACTGACGATTTCCATGTTATCATGCGGATGCGTATCAAATCCTTGTCCCGGTGCGACAACATCATCGTTGATAACACGCAAAGGACCAAACCCCATATGCTGAGGGTCATAATAATTCCCAAATGAAAATGTATGCCAACTGTCCAGCCAATCAATTTTTGTATGGCCGCGATTTGATGCTTTTCGTAATACCTTCATTATACCCTCCCTTATTAATGTATCTTTTACATGGGTATTTTTACGAAAAAAGCAATCTGTCGCTTTTCATTTTTCAAAAGAGGTTGTAAAATTTGTATTATGTGTTATTTATAATTTCATCACAAATTGCCAGTAAATATTTTGAAAGATTCTCTTTATTATAATATTCGACAGCTTCAATGCGTGCGGCTTTGCCCATTCGTTCTCTCAAGCGGTTATTGTTTAATAATATTTTCAACGCTTTTGCCAATTGTTCAGGGTTTTCTATGTCAACTAAAATTCCAAAAGACGGTTTGACAATATAATTAGGCCCCATACATTTTGTTGCCACAATCGGCAACTCACACATCATTGCTTCAATAATTGTCAATCCGAATGGTTCCCGCCGCGACGCAGAACAATAAACATCAAGCGAATTATAAAATTTTTCTTTATCATTTATCCAACCTAAAAATTTGATATTGTTTTTCAATTGATATTTATTAATTAAATTTTGATACTTTTCTTGCTCACAACCGGCAAATAAACAATAAAATGGTATATGTTGAACTGCTAATATACTTAAAGCTTTTAATAAAATATCAAATCCTTTGGATGGGCTTGCTCGTCCACAGGTGCCTATTGTTAATATATCGGATTTTTTTTTCTTAATATTTAAAACACCTGTCATATTCGGACAATGGTATACTTTTGATACGCCAATTTGCTCCAAACATTTTTTTAAATACGGAGTGACAACAACGGCATATTTAAGTTTTTTATATTTAGATGAACAAACGCCATGGCTAACTCCAATAAATTTTATATTGGGAAATAAGATGTTTATGAATTTGCAAGTTCCGAATTCAATGGCTTTTGTCCCATGTAAAAAAACAATATCGGGTTTGCTTTTCAATAAATAATAAGCAAATTGCGCGATAGTCAGTGGATTATAACCCCTGCTATGCATTAAATAGGTTTTTAGTTTGGATTGGAGTATATAATCCGTATAATCTTTTGTTGCTATTGTTAATAATTCAGATTTGTAGCCTGCATTTTTTAATGCTTGTGCATAATCAAGCATGACTACTTCTATACCGCCACGTGATTTGCCCATAAAGCAATTTAAGAAAGAAATTTTTTTGTTTATCATACCTCTAACACCTTTTTTGTTTTAAAACAAATCCACCTTCAAAAAAAGGTAGGCGGATGTTAGTAAACCGTATGTAACTAAACGGCTCGGCTTATTCAGCACATAACCTTATTCAGCCGACATCCGCCCGTAGACGATATGTCGGCATAAAATTTTAAGTCGCTATGCATACGACTAGTTACATAAAGGGTTACTAAGCCCACGGTACAATGTACCTATCTAAAAACGTATAATAATTTTATCTTTTTTACAACAGAAATATTTCGATTTATCAAAAGTAAATCAATGCAGCACATAACTATGTAAACTTTGATTGGATAATGAATATTCTTTTTTTTTTGAAATAAGTTGAAAAAACACTTG
>ULOI01021359.1_pt1 | contig 15876 bp, 13 predicted proteins | sample 1952231 | NCBI WGS metagenome assembly ULOI01 (sample SAMEA4835593, study PRJEB28245) | human gut metagenome | biome: gut microbiome; material: fecal sample | place: Denmark | collected 2008
CATTTACCAAAACAATCAATGGGTTTCCTTTTAAAATAAATCATTTTCTCTGTCAAGCAAAATTACGTCCCTGGAGTATCTGATTGTCATTTATGCCGCCATATGGATTTTTAAATTCGACTAAATTTATTCTTTATTTTTTTTATAAATATATGTATACTGTGCCCATTCATTTATTTTAAGAGGAAAATCAAATGGCACAATACAATCATAAAGAAATTGAACCCAAGTGGCAAAAGTATTGGGAAGACAATAAAACGTTTAAGGCGCAAATAGATAAATCCAAAGAAAAATATTACGTGTTGGATATGTTCCCGTATCCGTCCGGCGATGGGTTGCATGTCGGGCATGCCGAAAATTATACGATTTCGGATATTATTTCCCGTTATAAACGCATGCGTGGGTTTAACGTGTTGCATCCGATGGGGTGGGATGCTTTCGGGTTGCCGGCCGAACGGTATGCCGAACGTACGGGTATGCATCCGGCCGAAGTTGTCAAAATGAACACGAAAAAATTCCGCGACCAACTTAAAGCCATTGGGTTTTCATACGATTGGGATAGGGAAATTAACACGACCGATCCGAGCTATTACAAATGGACGCAATGGATTTTCAAAATCTTATTTGAACGGGGGTTGGCTTATGAAGTTACCGTGCCGGTCAACTGGTGTCCGAAACTCGGCACCGTGTTGGCGAATGAAGAGGTTAAAGACGGAAAATATGTTGAAACGGGTGATGAAGTCGTTAAAAAACCGATGCGCCAATGGATGCTCAAAATTACCGAATATGCCGAAAAATTATTGGAAGGTTTAGACCGTGTTGATTGGCCCGAAGGCATTAAAACGATGCAACGCGAATGGATTGGCAAATCAACGGGCGCCGATATCCGATTTAAAGTTGACGGCAAAACGGCAGAATTTACCGTTTATACAACACGCCCCGATACGTTGTTCGGCGCAACCTATTGCGTATTGGCACCCGAACACCCGTTGGTATGTGAAATCACCACAGCTGAACAAGCAGCCGCTGTAAAAGCGTATGTGGACGCAGCGGCCAAAAAATCCGCTCAAGACCGTTTGGCCGAAGCTAAAGAAAAAACGGGGGCTTTTACGGGCGCTTATGCGATTAATCCGTTAAACGGCAACAAATTGCCGATTTACATTGCCGATTACGTTTTGGGTGATTACGGGTACGGCGCGATTATGGCTGTGCCGGCGCATGACCAGCGCGATTACGATTTTGCCAAAAAATTTGATTTGCCGATTATTCAAGTTATTGAAGGCGGCGATATTTCCAAGGAAGCTTGGGAAGGGGACGGTGTTTTAGTCAATTCGGGCTTTTTAAATGGTTTGCGCGTAAAAGAATCTAAAGCTGCCATGATTAAATATGCCGAAGAAAACGGTTTCGGTAAAGGCACGGTTAATTATAAATTGCGCGATTGGTTGTTTGCCCGCCAACGGTACTGGGGTGAACCGTTCCCGATTATCCACACCGATGACGGCATTAAAACTGTCCCAATGAAAGATTTGCCCGTGTTATTGCCGCCGATGGCTGATTTTAAACCGCGTGAGGATGGCGAACCGCCCCTTGCCAAAGCTGTCGATTGGGTTGAAACGGTTGATTTTGAGACGGGCAAGCCCGCTAAGCGCGAAACAAACACAATGCCGCAATGGGCCGGGTCAAGTTGGTACTTCTTGCGTTTTTGCGACCCGCATAATGATAAGGAAGCGTGGAGCAAAGAAGCCGACAGTTATTGGATGCCCGTTGATATTTATATCGGCGGTGTCGAACATGCCGTTTTGCATTTACTATATGCTCGTTTTTGGCAAAAAGTATTGTATGATGCGGGCTTGGTTTCATGCGATGAACCGTTTAAACGTTTAGTCAATCAAGGCATGATTTTGGCTTATTCATATCGCGATGATAACGGTAAGTATTACTACCCGAAGCAAGTCGAAAAACGCGGCGAACAATGGTATGTCAAAGGGTCGGACATCAAAGTCAACACACAAGTCGAAAAAATGTCAAAATCCCGCTATAACGTTGTCAATCCCGATGAAGTGATTGAGGAATACGGTGCCGATTCCATGCGTTTATATGAAATGTTCATGGGGCCGATTGAGGCGGAAAAACCGTGGGCGGCCGATGGCATTAACGGCGTAAATCGCTTTTTAAAACGCATTTGGAATATTTTTGAAACGGACGGTAAAATCGCTGAAAATGGAGATGACGCATTGACAAAGTTGATGCATAAAACCGTTAAAGGCATTACCGAAGATATGGAACGGTTGACCTATAACACGGCGATTGCCAAGTTAATGGAATTTGTCAATGCCGTTTATAAATCCGACAAGCCTGTTTCGAAAAAGGACATGGAAAGCTTTGTGTTGTTGTTGGCACCGATGGCGCCGCATATGGCCGAAGAATTGTGGCAACGTTTGGGGCATGACAAAACATTGGCCTATGAAGCTTGGCCGACATTTGATGAGGCCATGACTCAAGACACCGAAATTGAAATTGTCATCCAAGTTTTGGGCAAAAAACGTGCCTCGATTTTTGTGTCGACGACGGCCGGCAAAGATGACGTTTTAAAGCTTGCCAAAGAAAACGACAATGTTAAAACGCACTTGGACGGCAAACAAATCGTTAAGGAAATTTATGTGCCGGGACGATTGGTTAATTTTGTCGTGAAATAATCTTTATGTCGGCATGATTCCTTTGTTTATGAATTATGCCGGCTGATTTTATTTTTTAAACGCATATGAAAGTTCAAATTTTTGGGCGTGTTTCTTGTTAAATGCAGGGCAAAGCCAATCGCCTAAAGCATGAAAAAAAGTATCTCATAAGCTTAATTGTTAACATTCGGTTAAAAGTTATTGATAAAATGACGAAAAAGCCGCCTGTTTTTCAAAAAGGCTGTTGACAAGCGTTAAAAATACTTCTAAAAGTTTACGTATATGGAGTACTTATGAAATTTTTAGACGAAGCAAAAATATATGTAAAGGCTGGCAACGGCGGCAATGGCGCTTGTTCTTTCAGGCGCGAAAAATTTATCGAATTCGGCGGCCCGAACGGCGGCAACGGTGGTAAAGGCGGCGATGTGATTTTTGAAGCCGTACCTAACCTTAACACATTGATTGATTTTCGTTATCAGCAACATTTTAAAGCCCCTCGCGGGACGAACGGCGGATCACGGTCTTGCACTGGCGCAGGTGGCGACGATTTGGTTATTAAAGTGCCATTGGGTACGCAAATCGTAGCGGAAGATGGCGTAACCGTTTTGGCTGATTTGTTGCATGCCGGTGAAAAATACACTGTTGCCAAAGGCGGCATGGGCGGTCGTGGCAATGAATCATATAAAAGTTCAACCAACCAAGCGCCTTATCGTGCCGACCCGGGCGAAGAGGGTGAAGAAGCTTGGGTTTGGTTGCGGATGAAAATTATTGCCGATATCGGTTTGATTGGGATGCCTAATGCCGGCAAATCAACGTTATTATCCGCTATTTCGCGCGCTCGTCCGAAAATTGCCGATTATCCGTTTACGACCTTGCATCCGAATTTAGGCATGGTTAAGGTTGATAATGGGGAGATGTTAATTGCCGATATTCCGGGCTTAATTGAGGGCGCATCGGAAGGCGCCGGTTTGGGAACACGGTTTTTAAAACATGTGGAACGGTGTTCTGCCCTGATTCATTTGGTCGACGGTACCGAAGAAGATGTCGGGGGAACCTATAAAAAAATCCGCAAAGAATTGAAAAAGTACAGCGATGTTTTGGCGAAAAAGCCCGAAATCGTTGCGCTTAATAAGATTGACGCCTTAACGCCTGAACAGGTGGAAGAAAAGGTTAAAGAACTTAAAAAAGCATCCAAGAAAAGCGTTTATGCTGTTTCGGGGGTATCAAAACAAGGGGTGTCTGCGATGCTTCGGGCAGCCTATAATTTTGTGCAAAAAAAGGAGAACGAAAATGGTCATGAGTCTGCTCAAAAAAATGAAGAAGAAAGTCGTTAAAGCTGAAGAGGCTGTCGTTGAGGCGGTAAAAGGGAAATCCGGGAAAACACCGGCGAAGAAAAGTTCAAAACCCGCCGCAAAAACGGCACCGGCTAAACAAACCGTCAAAAAAACGGCAGTAAAAAAAGCCACGGCAAAACCGTCTGCGAAAAAGGCTGATGCAAAGACGGCTGATAAAAAAGCCAGCCAAACGAAAAAGGCATCTGCCAAAAAAACAGTAACGAAACCCGCTGCAAAACCGGCCGCAAAAAAAACACCGGCTAAATCAGCGGCCAAAACGCCTGTTGCAAAAAAGACAGCTGTAAAAACGGTCACGAAAAAAACATCCTCGGTTAAAAAAGCGCCTGTAAAAACAGCAACTAAAAAGACAGCGGCAAAAAAGACGGCTGTTAAAAAAAAAGCCTAATTGACACGGTTATTTCGAAATTAGAGGACGGTAAGGCAATTGATTTAATATCTATTGACCTAAATGGTCGCGCCAGCTTTGCCGATTACCTTGTCATTGCCTCGGGAACGTCATCGAGACATGTGATGGCTTTGGTGCAGAACCTTGCCCGCGACCTCAAAACAATGGGTATTCCCGCGCGTATTGAAGGCAACGGCGGCGAAGGCAATTGGGTCGTGTTGGATTTAAATAGTATTATCGTACATGTCTTTAATCCCGAAAGCCGTTCGTATTATGACCTTGAGGGTATGTGGCAAAAAAAATAGTTCATAGCTTTCGAAAGCTTTGTAAGCGTTTAAAATTCAAGCAAATACATTGTTCTCCCAATTTGTTTTTGAATTTCGAACGCTTATCTTTTTTAATTGAATAAGCATTTTTTCTTGTCTTAAAATCAAATGTATGATATGACTGAAATATATAAATAAAGTAAGGAAATGACACATGTTAAACAAAACTTTAATATTGTGGGATTGGGACAATACCCTCATTGATACGTTTGAAGCCATATATGCCGCACAAAACGATACGCGTGTACATTACGGTATGCCCAAATGGACCCGTGAAGAAAGTAAAAATGCCATGAATACATCAGGGCGAAACTTAATCAGGGATGTATTCGGCGCGGATAAAGCCGTAGAAGCGCGCGCATATTTTTTGGCTTGTTATGAACGCCACGCCGCTGAGATTCAGTTAAAAGAAGGGGCTCTTGATATACTTGCTTTTACAAAAGCCAAGGGATTTATCAACGTGTTGGCCAGTAATAAGGCCGGTTCAATTTTACGTAATGAAGCGCAAACTTTGGGCGTGTTTACTTATTTTGCTCGTGTGATTGGTGCTGAAGATACACATAGCGATAAGCCGAGCAAAGATTTTACTGATGCGGCAATCGACGGATTTATGTTTGACAATATTATTAGTATCGGTGATGGAAAAGCTGACATTCAAATGGCTCATAATTATGAAGGTGGTGTCGGCATTTTGGTTTGGACCAACCCGAAAACGGCGGAATTTGAACATATCAAACCCGATTATGCCTTTGATACCCTTGATGAGGTGATGGATTTTTTGGCAACGACTTTATAGATAAATAGAATTGTTGGATTGAATAAGATGACGCAAACTTTTCCGAAAAAACTTAAAATGATTGTAATGGATTGGGACGGTACGTTGGTAACGGCCGAACCAATGGTTCATGAAGCATACCTTTTAACATTTAAATCATTAAAGGATGAACGCCAATGGACAATATCCGATACACATGCCAGGAATGGCGAAGATCCGAATCGTATATTTTCGGATGTGTCGTTGTGGGGTAACCAAGGCGAAAAAGCGCGTACGATATTTTATACCCATTACCGCCGGTTAGCTGCAACACGCCCCGATTTATTGCAATTAAAAGAAGGAACTGAAGAATTTTTGCCATTTTTAAAACAATCGTTTCAGGATGTTAAGTTGGTTTTATTGGCAGCTAAAACTCAAAGTATTTTGGTCGAGGAAGCGCGTAAGTTTAATTTACACGGTTATTTTGATGCAATTGTCGGCAAAATCGAAGACGGCCCAAATAAGCCGGATATTAAAGTTTTTGACCGTATTGCAAACCAATTGGGGCTGGCAATAACAAATCCGCGTCAAGAAGTCATGCATATTGGTGATAATCCCGAAAAAGATGAAGCTTTTGCGCGTTCTTACGGTGCTATGTCTGTTATTGTCAATGATAAATGCGGTTTCAAAAATTTGCATCAATTGCGTCAGGAAATCGAATCGGTTAAAGTGTTGTCACACGCGTGTTTTAAAAATATTTCGCGCGATTCGAACGATTCGACACGTTTTAAAAGTTGAAAATAGCCTATCATCCATTTTTAAATTCTAAAGTATATTTTATACTATTGTATGCTTAATTTTTTAACTTATTGAAAACATACGATTTTATTCATTAAAAAATTTAAAAAAATATATTGACAAAAGTTACATATTTGTGTATGATGTAATTATCGTTGAAAGACGATAGATGTTTGTATCGTTTAGTCTCCCTATATAGACAAGCATCTGTAAGGAAAGGGTGAACCCCCCTTTTTATGTTCCCCTTTCCTTATGAAGAGCCTCCTTTTGTGTCGGGGGCTCTTCTACTTCAAGCTTGTGGCCGAATCTCCTCCTTTTAATTTTTTCGGCCGCAGCTTTAGAGGCCTTTTTTAGGTTGGGCCTGTTAAGTATCAAACAGAATAAGACTTTTAGTCTCCTTTTTTATTTGACTTATTCTGTGACAATAAAAAGAGCTTTTGTCCCCCAAAAGCTCTTTTTTGTGTTTTAATAAAACATAAAAGATTTATTTTTTTTAAGACATTTGATATAATAATTTATTATTTTGCAGCAAGATGAAAGGGTTAAATGCTCAGTCTGAGTTGTTAATGCCCCAACTGATTGTGAAAGATGTTATTTTATTGGAGAAAATATGAAATTTAAACTTAACAGTGACCCAGAAACAGCATTTTCGTATTTAAGATGGTTGGTAAATTCGTTAGAATGGCGTCGGAGAAACAATTATCCGGCCGATATTTTCCCCGAAGGTAAGCTGCTTGAGGAAATGCAACAGTCAGTTCAAAAAGGTGAATCGGAGGACATTTTTACTCAAAAATTTTTCAAACAGGTAACTGCTGAATTTTATAATGAAGATTTTTTTCAAAAAATGCATGCCCTAATTGATTCTAAGATTCCATGTATAGCCAAAATTTGTGCCGATTTTTCAAAACTTGAAAAAAATTGGGGTTTTAAAGTGTTTGATACATATCAGTTGGATTTAACATATGGCGGGCCCGGAGGTTCATATAATCCATGTAAAGGTAAGGTTATTTTAAGGATGCCAAAACAACCCGATTTTCAACAAATGGCAACAAAAAATTGGGAAAGATTAATTGTTCACGAAATGTTACATATCGGTATTGAAGAAAATATTGTTAAGGCATTTAATTTATCTCAAAATGAAAAGGAAAGGGTCGTAGATTTAATGACAAGGTATTTTACGAAAGATCCTTATATGCAAGAACGTGGGGAGAAACGGATGGATGCTTTTGTAACTGAAGAAGCAATTGTTCATAATTTGGTCGAAGCAGTGCAAAAGGGCAAAAAATCTTTAAGCCAAAATAATTTAATTGCACAGTGTCAAAATCATCGATGGCCCCGTTAAAGGGAATTTGTATTTTTTTTAATACTGTTAATACCTCTCTTTTTGAAAAGAGACTTACTTTTAAAAATTTGACGTCTGACAGTTTGACGGCTTAAAAAGTCGTATTGGGAACGTTAACAATGTTATCATTATTTTAAGGGTAATAATATTAATATGTACGCATAAGACCGACAAGTTCGCCTTGGATTTCGACGCGGTCAGCCGAAAAAATGCGCGTTTCGTAATTGTCGTTTTCGGGTTCCAATGCAACCGATGACCCCTTCATACGAAAACGCTTTAACGTCACTTCATATCCATCAATAAGTGCAACGACAATTGTGCCGTTCGGTACGTGTGAGGTACGGCGGATAATGACCGTGTCGCCGTCCATGATGCCGGCGTTTTTCATCGAATCGCCGTCAACCGTCAATGCATAATGTTCCCCCGACCCCAACATTTGAGCCGGCACGGGTGTTGTTTCGGATGGGTAACGAATCGCTTCAATCGGCAAACCGGCAGCGATGCGTCCGCAAAGGGGCAAAGACACAATTTGGTCATTTGCAACGGGTTTAAGTTTAACGCTTAAGCTTTTGTTTTCGGGCAATCCAATAACCTCCAATGCACGCGCTTTATTGCGCAAACGCCGGATAAAACGGCGTTTTTCAAGTTCGGAAAGCAACCTGTGAATACTCGATTTGGATTTAAGGCCCAAATGGTTTTTCATTTCGTCAAAAGATGGACATACGCCCGTTTCTTTTAAACTGGTATCTAAAAAAAGAAGTAAATCATGTTGCTTTGGTGTTAACATTTTTATTTCCTCATGTTCTTGTTTTGTTCTTAGTATAAACACAATCATTTTGTAAGTCAAGAAAATGTTGAAATAAAAAAATAATAATATAATACCATATGTTATATGGTATAGGTTGACTAAAATTCATATTTGGGGTAAACTAAAAAAATATATTAAAGGAAGTAAAATGGTTTTAAAACCGCTTTTGTATGCCAATTCTTCGAACCGTGCAACAGCCGCCCGATTGGAGCTGGAGCGACGTTATGGCAATTATGAACCTCATGAAGCAAATATTTTAATTGCTTTGGGTGGCGATGGGTTGATGTTGGAAGCTTTGACGGCGGCCATGGCATATCAATTGCCCGTTTACAGTATGAATTTAGGGCATGTGGGGGCCCGGTTAAATGAATACAATTCGAATCGGTTGGAAGAAAAGATTTCGAATGCCGTTCCAATTAATGTTCATCCGCTGCGTACGCAAGGCACATATCAAAAAGGGCAAAAGCTTTGTTATTTTGACGGGATTGCTTGGAACGAAGTCGGCGTGATGCGATTGAGGTCCCAAGCGGCTCATTTATTGGTTCAAGTTGGCAATAAAAAAGAATTTTTGATGATTGGCGACGGCCACATTATCGGTACGCCGATGGGCAGTACATCATATAATGAAAGCGCCGGCGGTCATTTGCTTGGTTGGCGTGAATCTTTGCTGTCCAGCACATCCATTTGTTCCATTTCGCCTGCCATTCGTTCTTATTTCAAAGATAACGAAAAAGTTCATATAACACCGTTAAATATTGCCAAGCGCCCTGTCAGAGTTTGTGCTGACAATGCAACCTATGACAATGTTAGGGAGTGCGATATCTTTAAAGATTTCGACCATTATGTGCAGGTTTTGTATGACCCGTTAAAAGTTAAACAATTAAATAGACGCGCAACAATTATTCGTTGTAAACGCCCATTGGTACATTTGCTTAATAAAATGCAAGAAAAACTCAGACGTATCTGATTAACGTATATCATAAATGACGGCTGTTTCATCGCAACAATCCACTTTCGGACACTTCAAACAATCGCCGAAAACTTTATGGGGCAGGGATTCCCTATCAATAATTTTAAAACCGCATGCGTTAAAAAAAGCCGTTTGGTAGGTTAATGAAAACACGCGCGGCAAACCGATTTGGCGTGCCGTTTGAATGCATGCCTTGACCAGTTCCGCCCCGATTCCGCGGCGTTTATAACCGTCGGCAACGGCTAATGAAGCGATTTCGCCGATATCTTTCCACAAGACAACCAATCGTGAACAGCCGACAACTTGTCCGTCTTGTTCATAAACGATAAAATTTAAAATGTTGCGGTATATGTCCAGCGGCGATTTCATCAACATCAGGCCTTGTTTGGCGTGATTATTGACCAACGATAAAATGGCGGGGACATCGTTTAATGTGGCGGGTCTTATCATGGCGGGGTCTTTCAATAAAAGTGTTTTCGTTTATGGACTTCATAAATACGGATAAATCCCTATTCTCTTTAAAAGAGTTTTATAAAAGTCCAAATTTAAATGCACAAATTGGGCTTTAGAATTTATTGCTGCGCGGGAATCCGACAGGCGGGATTTTGCCAACGGTTGCGCGCCGTGCCAACCAAGGCGTAATGTCGCGTTCGATGCGGATGCCGTTACCCGATGGGAAAGATAAGCCATCCGTCAAATTAAAGAATTTCACATCCGACAAGCTGGCACCGGCATATTTTTGCAATATCACACCGCTGCCGCGTGTCATGGTTGGGATTTCTTCAGCCTTAAATACCACCATTTTGCGATTGTTGCCGATAACGGCTACATGGTCGCCATTGGCGGGAATACATAAAACGGCCTTGTCATCTTCGCCGACATTCATAATGATTTTACCGGCCCTGGTTTGAGCCATCACATCATTCGTACTGACGATAAAGCCTTTGCCCTTTTTCGAAGCGACCAACAATTTTTCGTCCGGTTTGAACACAAACATTTTGATAATATCGGCATTTTCGGGCAAATCAATGGACAAGCGAATTGGTTCGCCGAACCCGCGGCCGCCGGTGATTTTATCGCCAAGCAGCGTATAAAAACGCCCGTTTGTGGCAAAGAATACGATATTGTCCGTTGTATAAGTTTGAACGGACAATTTCATTTCATCGCCTTCTTTAAATTTCAAATCGTCCACGCTGACGTGGCCTTTAAGCGCCCGTATCCAGCCCAGCTTTGACAATACAACGGTAATGGGTTCTTTTTCAATCAATGCTTCAATGGACATTTCGACAACAATCGGCGCATCGGCAATTTGTGTGCGGCGGGCACCCAACGCTGTTTTTTGTCCGAATTGTTTTTTTATGACGGCAATTTCTTCGGCTAATTTTTTATGGCGCAATTCTTCATCGGCCAATAGAGCTTCGAGTTCAGCCTTTTCCAAGCCCAGTTGTTCAAATTCATTACGCAATTGTTGTTCTTCCAATTTGCGCAGTGACCGCAATCGCATGTTTAAAATCGCTTCGGTTTGGACTTCCGACAGGGAAAATTCTTGCATCATAATCGGTTTGGGTTCGTCTTCGTTGCGGATAATTTCAATGACGCGGTCCAAATTTAAAAAGGTTATGATAAACCCTTGCAAAATTTCCATACGATGGTTGATTTTGTCCAAGCGATGGGAAGAGCGGCGAATCAACACGATTTCACGGTGTTTTAAAAAGGCTGCCAAAACCTCTTTCAAATTCATAACTTTCGGCGTATGGTCAGCATCCAACACATTCATGTTCAAATTGAAATTGATTTGCAAATCGGTAAATTTAAACAAATGTTCCATCAGTTGTTCGGGTTGAACGGTGCGGGATTTAGGTTCCAACACAATGCGAATCACATCGGACGATTCATCGCGAATGTCGGCAAGCAGCGGCAATTTCTTTTCAAGCAATAATTTTGCGATTTTAACGATTAAATCGGCTTTGGGAATTCCGTACGGAATTTCGGTAATGACGATTTGATATTTACCTTGGGCTAATTCTTCCTTTTCCCATTTGGCACGAATGCGCAATGCGCCGCGACCTGTCGAATAAGTTTTTATTACACTGGCGCGGTTTTCGACTAATAATCCACCCGTCGGGAAATCGGGGCCTTGTACGAAATCAAGCAACTTTTCAACCGGGCAATCCGGTTTTTTCAACATGTACGTTAACGCATCGCAAATTTCGCCCACATTATGCGGTGGAATATTCGTTGCCATACCGACGGCAATCCCCGACGAGCCGTTCGCCAACAAGTTCGGGAAAGCGGCCGGCATAACGGCGGGTTCTTCTTCCGTCCCGTCATACGTTTTGTCAAAATCAACGGCATTGTCGTCAATGCCTTCCATCAAAGCCAATGCGACGGGAGTCAAACGCGCTTCGGTGTATCGCATGGCAGCGGCACGGTCGCCGTCAATATTGCCGAAGTTGCCTTGGCCGTCAACCAGCGGGTAGCGCACAGCAAAATCTTGTGCCAAACGCACCATGGCATCATAAATCGAACTGTCGCCGTGCGGGTGATATTTACCCATGACATCGCCCACCACACGCGCGCATTTTTTAAATCCGGACGTCGGGTCGAGTTTCAGTTGGCGCATCGCGTACATTAAACGCCTGTGCACCGGTTTTAAACCGTCACGCACATCGGGGAGAGAGCGTGCCACAATCGTTGACATCGCGTATGCCAAATACCGTTCGGATAAAGCGCCGGCCAGTTTTGTTTCTTTAATATTTTCGTTTATTTTTTCACTCATAGGGGGTAATATATCTTAAAAATTGTAAAAATTCAAGCAAAAAGTCGCTTTGACTGTTCAAATTTTCAAGCTTAATTTTAAATATTTTTACTCGTATGAAAATTAAGCAAGTATTTAAAAATAAAGTGAAAAATATTTTTTTAGGTCACATCGGATACTTGTCCGGCAATGAGGTGAACGATACTTGTGAAGAGAGTGTTCGTTTGTCAAAGAAAAATTATTTTTTCTTGATTTTTTCAAGTATAAAAGCAAAAGAGTTTGACAAAACACACAAAAGAATGTAAAATTATTTAAATTTGAATGACAGGAGGACATATGCCAAACGAGACAATTTTGCTTTCTGATGTGGGTGGAACGAATATCCGGTTTGCTTTATACCGCCACGGAGTTTTATCGGAAAAAATCACATATGATTGCACAAAAGGTACGGCTTTTAAGGATTATGTCGAACGTTTTTGGCAAGAGATTCAACAACTTGAAGAGGGGTGGACGAAACCGCATTGCGCAATTGTCGGTGCAGCGGGTTTGATTGAAGGCAATGTTGTATACAGTAAAAATTGTCCAATTCCAATTAGCAAGCAAAGCATCCAAGAATGGGGATTTGACGAAGTCGATATTGAAAATGATTTTGTAACGCAATCACGTGCCGTTAAAAGTTCATCCGTCCACGATTTTATTTGGCAAAAGGGGGCCGAACAAACATTAAACGGTACTGTCATGGTGGTCGGTCCCGGCACGGGGCTAGGGATGAGCGTTATTCATGAAAGCTCTAAAAAACGGATGTTGCCGCGGGCTGCCGAAGCTGGATTTACAACATTGCCGTTATTAGAAGGAGCATCCAAAAAACAAAACAAGGCCATTGAAATATTACGCGAATACATGAAGCGTAAACACAAATCCCGTTTGGTTTACGATCAAATTGTTTCGGGTACCGGCATCATGCGTTTGTTTTATGCGCGAAAACATGTGGATGACCTTAAAAAAGACAAAAATTTGCAATTTAATTTACCGCGCGTGCCGAGCGATGATGAAAAAGGCATGTCAATCCCTGACAAGCTTAAAAATAATATTCGTTTGAATGCGTATGAAATTTGCCGCATGGCCGAAAAAGGGGACCGCACGGCCATTGAGAGTGTTGATTATTTTTTAAGTTATTTGGGGCGTTTTGCGGGTGACCAAGCCAATGTGAATTTGCCCGATGTTATTATTTTTGCCGGCGGCGTGATGTGTGATGCCTATATTCAAAAAAGAATGTTTGAAAAAGGCAGTCCTTTTTTAAAAGAATATAAAAAGGCGCGCCTTAAAGGCGGTAAAAAAGAACGCCCAATGGGGATTTCCAAAAATAGGGCGGTTGCGTTTACGGGCTTGGTCGTGGCGGCCGAAGAAAAATTGCGCAAACGCCGCGATGCTATGTATTTGAAAATGTCGGCTTTGTCCTATTTTAATCCGGATGATTTGGCATGCACGCTATTAAATAAAAATGTGATTAAAGATTATGGCAATCAAACGTTAAACCCGGCGGATGCCAGTACGTTGGATATTCACTTTTCGCGTGAAAAAATTAAATCGGGCATGAACATTGCCGCGGCAGGTGTACTACGGACGTTCACAATGAATACGGGACGCTAAATTTTAAAAGAAGGGTGTGTAATCCTCTCTTAGGCGGTCTCTTTTGTTCACTATGATTTCGATGGAAAAAACACTTAGGAAGAATAAGTGTTAGTGAGGATATACCTTTCTTAAGTCTATGTTTGTTAACCATTTGTTGACAATTATAAATTGAACACTTAACTAAGTTAGGTGTTTAATTTTTATAGGGAGAAGATAATGAAAAAAGCATTTTTATTGACAGCTGTTGCTGTCAGCTTGATGGCATTTTCGGCCGGTGCGACCGAATCAATGACAGGCAAAGTCGTATCAAAAAAGGCCGACCAAGTCATCATTCAAGGCCAAGACGGCAAAAGAATCAACGCACGTATTGTGCCGACGACCTCATACCGTGAAAAGAAAGTTTTAACAAAAGACAAAACAAAAGACGGCGTAACCTATAAGGCCGGTTCCGCCTATTATAAATCACCCATTGAAGAAGATGATTGGGTTGAAATTTATTACGTGCCGTCCAAAGGTGACATGAGCGAATACGAACTTGATGAAGTTGTCGTTTTGGACGATTAATTAAATCCCCGCAATTGCGGTAATTTAATATCCATTCGTTGTTTTTTAAGGCTGCTTTAAAAAAAGCAGCCTTTTTTTGTGATTGCTTGGCATGTGTTTTGGCCGCATTGTTTTTCATAACTTTGATTCTTTGTCCTAAAATCCTTTATCATGCGACATATCAAGTTATTCTTGCGGCCGTCTTTAAAATATGCTAACGAATAGATAGGGTTCAAATTTAGATGAGTTAAAAAAATGATTAAGAAATTACTGTGGGCAGCCCTTGTAGGCTATGGGGTATTTATTGTTTGTTTTGAGGCACAAGCTGCCAAAGTCTATAACGCCTTGCATCCGTATTGGCGTGAACCGGTTCAAATTGACGGCAAACGCTTTTGCCGAAAATCGGGCGATTGCGGCACTATTTTGAGTGAAACGGCCGATTTTGTAACCGTCAAATGGGATAAGTGGGGTCTTGAATATTTTCAAAAAATCAAAGGGTCATATGGGCTGGTGGCTCAAAAAAAAGATTATGAATCCGAAATAGATAAAGAATATCGGCAACTTGAATATACTTTTGAGCGTCCTTTTGTTAAATTAAACCCCTATGAAAAAGCACCGATGTCCGTTTTGATAAAATTCCCCACGAATGAAAAAGCTCAAATTACGTTCCGTTTGAAAGGCTATAACGGTCAAAACGATATTGTTCAAAAAATTAAAGGATATCGTAAAGAACATGCATTGGCATTGCACGGGCTTTATCCCGATGCTGTGAATTTGATTGAAATTACGGCCTATACAGCCACCGGGAAAGAATTTAAAAAAACATTGACGATTAATACCTCGCGCTATATAGGAAATGCTTTTTATAACGTTTCCTTAAAAAAAGATACAAAAGATTTATATTATTTTACCTTTGATGGCTATGTCGTGGATGAATACGGTAACGTGCGATATGCCTTTTTGCCCGAAGGGTTGATTGCTTATTATTTGAACGGTGAAATCGTGACTGAGGCACGCTCAAGCGGGTTGTCCACTTACACATTGCTTGGAAAATTAACCGGCAAGTATACGTATCCGAAAGGGTTTACATCGTTCCAACACGGCATAAACGTCATGCCGAACGGCAATTTTTTGGTTTTGGGGCGCCAAGAGGGGGTTACGGCTCTTAATAACGGCGTCGACCAACAAACCAATTGGGATCAAATTATCGAATTGGATAAAAATACCGGAAAAGTGGTCAAGCGGTGGGATTTGGGCGCCGTTTTAAACCCGGACAGAAAAGCAATTGCACTGTCGCCTACAACGGCGCCCGACAACGATTGGGCGCATCTGAATTCAGTGGCGTATGATGAAACGGATGACACGTTGCTTGTATCGGCGCGCCATATCGGCATGGTTAAAATTGCGTATGCAAACGGGGCGCTTAAATGGATTGCAGGTCCAAATGTTGAGTTCGACAAAAGCGGGCGTAACGGCAAGGGCCCTTCGGTTGAAGACAAAGTTTTGACGGCGGTTGACAGTGCGGGCAAG